>ENA-UOOK01000117-UOOK01000117.1-fermentation-metagenome-genome-assembly--contig:-NODE-117-length-89107-cov-10.607117_pt1 | contig 89107 bp, 66 predicted proteins | sample MGYA00245777_ERZ724023 | MGnify/ENA primary metagenome ERZ724023 (study PRJEB28704, sample SAMN03018312) | fermentation metagenome | biome: anthropogenic terrestrial biome; feature: soil; material...
AAGCCATCCTCGATGAGGAGTTCATCTGGCTGGCTTATTTCGAGGGGAAACCCATAGCTATATACCTCATGTTCCCTGACCTGAACCAGATACTCAAACACCTCAACGGGAAGCTCAACCTCGTGTCAATGGTCAGATTCCTATGGCTGAAGAAGCGTAATACCATGACCAGGGCACGGGGGATGCTGATGGGGGTGATCCCGAAATACCAGGGATTGGGTATTGAGTCGGCTTTCATCCTGAAACTGAGGGAGGTCATAAAACATAAACCTCATTATGAGGAGGTTGAGTTTTCATGGGTGGCCGACTTCAACCCGAAGATGCGGAAAATATTCGTGTCGGTGGGGAGCGTACCGGTGAAGAACTACCACACTTACCGGTACCTGTTTGACAGGACAATAGAGTTCAGACGCTATCCAATACCAGATATTAAATGAAATATGACGTCATTGTTATTGGCGCCGGACTCGGCGGGCTGACCGCAGGGGCGAAGCTGGCCCGCGAGGGGATGAAGGTACTGGTCATTGAACAGCACAGCCAGCCCGGAGGATGCGCCACCTCCTTCAGACGGGGCGATTTCACCCTCGAGGTGGGTCTGCATGAGATGGACGGTCCCGGTAATCGCGGCATGAAAAACCGCATCTTCAGCGAGCTCGCTGTTACGGGAAATATCGAATTCCTGCGTGTACCCGAATTCTACAGGTTCATCAGGGGCGACCTTGCGGTGACTGTGCCTCATGATCCGCAGCTGGCCACGTCACGGCTGACGGAGATGTTCCCGGATGAGAATGAGGGGATCACCAGGTACTTTGACCAGTTGCTCAACCCAAAGAAAAGAGTTGCGTCAGGCACAGAACCGGATATCAGCGTCGGCACATTCCTTGACTCAATAATCAGGAACGAAGACCTGAAACTCATTCTGCTCGGTAACCTGGGCTATTTCCATGACGATCCCTATTCGCTTTCACTGGCATATTACTCTGCCGCCGAAGGGAGCTATTATACCAACGGTGCGAGCTTTATCAGGGGAGGCTCGCAGCGGCTCTCTGATCACCTGGCCGGATTCATAAGAAGCCATGATGGAGAGGTGCTGCTGAACCGCCTTGTCACCGGTGTGACAGTACAGGATGGCAGGGCGACGGGAGTGACCTTCCGCATGCGTGGTAGTAAAGACCAGCACCAGGAAGAGGCTATGGCAGATGAGATTGTGGCCAACTGCTCCATCCCAACACTTGCTGACATGTTACCCCCGGAACAGGGTGCCCTGCTCCGTCATGAGTACAGCGGGCTGAACACAGGTGCATCGTTGCTGACAGTCTATTTCGGATTTAACAGGCCGCTGAAAGAACTGGGACACAGCTACTATTCAATGTTCATCTATGACCGCTCAGTAAAGTCGCAGGCTGACATATGCCGCAATAACAGGGATGATTTTTCGAAGCGCAGCTTCACATTTGTCGATTACGGGCAGGTTGATTCAGGCCTGGCGCCGGAAGGCAAGTCGGTAGGGGCAGTCTGTTGCATTGACTACCTGCCTGACTGGGAGAACCTCGGGAGGGAGGAGTATAAACTCAAAAAGGAGTATGTTGCGCAAACCTTCATTGACAGGCTCGGCGAGGTGATTCCCGGTATCAGGGATGTTATTGGTTATTATGAAGTCGGCACCCCGGTCACAGTGAAGAGGTACACCCTAAATCCCGGCGGGGCAGTATACGGTTTCGCTCAGAATCCCGGCAGGAAGGCTCCTGATACATTCAGTGCTGTTGAAAACCTTCATTTTGCATCAGCCTGGGGCAGGACCGGCGGCGGCTTCTCCGGCGCCATTTGTGGAGGCTATCTCAGTGCATTCAACCTGCTGAGAAGAAGGGCACGGCGGTAATTAAGCCGGTGATTTTTCAGGGTTTATCTGCCATGAAATCAAATGCCCCTTTTCGGAGATTGATCCCATACTCCAGGTAAGCCTTCAGGCATGCCAGGAAGTTTGCCCAGCCCTGGGTGTTCCCCTGCAACCATTTCAGCCCGGCTTCGTCGAGCTCCCTGCTCTTCTCGGTGATACGCACCACGGTCGACCCGGAATTCCTCTCTGTCAGGGTCATCTCCACCAGGAGGTCGATCCCGTCTGACTCCCACCAGAATGAGACAAATCTGTCCTTCTCAACCCGGGCCACCTTTACCGGGAACTCAAAATCAAACTCGGGGAACTTCCATATGATCTCCTTTCCCTCTTCCAGCCTCCCGCTGCCGCGGGAAATAAAATAGTTCGACATTTGTGCCGGGTCAACGATTGCCTCAAACACCTCATGCGGTGTTTTCAGTATCCCTATTTCAGTTTCAATTTCGAGGTTACGGTTTTCCATGCAAATCTGGTTTAAGGATCAATAAATCATATCGGCAAATCATAAGCATAAAGATCCGGATTAATTTTCAATAACGGATGCTGCCTGGCATCTGCCCGGCTGCATCTGGTGTTGTGACGCTGTCTTTGAACAAACAATTGCGCCTCGCTTTTGTTCTTAATTCAGTACATCGGTTAAACATTTGACATCATGACACCACACGTTGAAAAACTGGTTATTACCGTATCAACTACGGTAAACGCACCGCTGCAGCGGGTATGGGACCTGTTCACAGAACCACTGCACATAATACACTGGAACCACGCATCGGACGACTGGCTGACGAGCTATGCCGAGAATGATCTTCGCCCCGGAGGGGCATTCCTCTCAAGGATGGAAGCCAGGGACGGGTCTGAGGGATTTGACTTCACCGGTAAGTACAGTGAAATTATCCCGGGTAAGTCAATTGCATCCACCCTGGATGACGGAAGAAATGTTCACACAAGCTTCAGCGAGAAAGGAGGAGTGACGCTGGTTACGGAGTCATTCGAGGCTGAGGATCAGAACAGCGCCGAACTGCAGAAAACCGGCTGGCAGGCAATCCTTGACAGCTTCAAACGATACGTTGAAGGCTACGGCCCTGTTGAAATGGTCCATTTTGAGATCACAATAAATAACTCGCCTGAAAATATCTTCCGGATCATGCTGGGGAATGACACTTACAGCAAATGGACCTCGGCGTTCGATCCCACCTCTCGGTTCGCCGGCTCGTGGAAAAAAGGGGAGAGGATCACCTTCCTCGGTACAGATGAGGATGGCAAAACCGGAGGAATGGTTTGCAGGATCAGGGAGAACATCCCCGGGAAATTTCTCAGCATCGAGACTCTAAGGGAGATAAGTGACGGCAAGGAGGTCGCCGGTGATGAGAAGACCAGCTCATGGAGCGGATGTCTGGAGAGTTACACCCTGAAACCGGTCGGCAGCAAAACACTCCTGTGTGTTGATACTGACATCCCTGCAGAGTACAGGCCGTTTTTACTGGAAGATTGGCCGAAGGCTCTGGAGCAACTGAAGCAACTGTGTGAATAGCAGTAGCCATCACCCTGAAGCGTCATTAAAAATTTTGCAGGCTCACCAAATAAATCAGCCTGGTATCAATCTCTGCTTCTCAGATCCGGATTTCATAAAAAATCGCCACTTTTACGGAAATGATTAGTAAGACTCATGCGTGAAATTATAGGCAGATCTTCTCTGATACGGAGGGTATTGATGTTAATGGTATTTGTGGGACTGCTGGCTCCGGCGACAGCCCAGAATTCTTATTCGGAGGAGACTGTTGCCTTCGGCAAAGATGAATTTTTCCCTTATACCCGCGGAAAGATTATTAAAAATATTGAGGGCGACCGGACTGCGAAGATGGAGCAGATCTGTCAGGCCATCATCTCCTGGGACAGCATTAATCCTCCGAAAGGCTTTGAAATCAGGTTTGATGCCGGTGACAGCCATGCTCAACTGTCATTTTCCGCTTATGTTAAGGAGGACGGCTTAAAAACAACAAAATCAGGACCGGCACTTTATCTGTATATAAATGATCCCGCCAGGGCCCTGGGTTCGCCCGTTGCAGACAACATCTTCATTCAGCCCGAAAAAGTAGATGATTTTTTTGGTTATCCCGTATACCGGAATACAAACAGGGAGGTAACTGTAATATCAAAAAACAAAACTCCTTTATTCATCCCGGTGACCCGTGAAGAGTATCTGCAACAGTTAATAAGGACAGAATCAGCCAAACAGGATAAGCAGGAGGGTAGCGGGCAGAAAAGGGATTCGGAAATAATTCTTGCCGAAATGGAGAAATCTTACAGGGAGCTCCTGAAAGTGGATAGTGAGGCTGCCGCTGAATTCAGGATTGAGATTCAAAAGTTCAGGGCTGACATGGCAAATGATCAGGATGCCGGTGCTCCGGCCGGTCTTCTTGCTTCCCTGCAGGCGGAGCTGGCAAAAATGTCTCCTGCCGAACGAAAGCAACCTGCCTGGTACGCCGTCGGCGCTTTCGAGAAATATGGCAACCTTTCGGGACTGGTCCCTGAATCCGACAGGGAAACAGGAACGGCACTGGTCAGGCTGGCACCGGCATATGCCGGCATGGCAGGTAACAAAAATGCCGTCAATATGATGGTCCTCTCATGGAACGTCGGGTCTGATAACGCAAATGACGACAAACCTCGTTTGTTCCATGATGTTCCAAAAGGATTCCTGCTGGCTGATTATTACATGGCCAGGCTGTATTACCAGCAAACGGTATGGAATAACATCATCAGCCTGGTGTTATAATGCTGGTTTCCACCCGCCGCGACTCCGGCATCCCTACTTCAATACAACATCCAGGTAAACCGAATGCCTCCCGTAGGTATCATAGAATGGCTTGAACGCCACACTGTCAATCGTGAACTCCAGCTTTGAGGGGTCACCGGTGATAGATTTACTAATGTCTGAAGCATCCAGCGTCACCTTGCGCCATCCTGTGCGCGGTGCGGGCTCCTGGGCTGCCAGCAGCACGGGCCCGTAAAACAGGCTCGCAATGTTCTGCTGATCCATCACCGGCTCCAGGTGGAAGCTGAACGGCATCCGCAACTCAACGGTGTCGCCCTTCTTCCACCTGCGACTCAGTGTCAGGTAGCTTCCCGGCACCGCATCAACCTTCACATCCCTGCCGTTGATCTTCACGAAGAATCCCTTTGTTGCCCAGTGTGGAACGCGCACATTGAGGTCAAACTTACCCTTGCCGTTGATGGTCAGAAGAGTCCTGTCTTCCTTCGGAAATGCTGTCGACTGCTTAACTGTAATTTTCCTCCCGTTCCATGTCAGTGTCGATGGTACATAAAGGTTCACATACAGCGCCTGGTTATCGGTACTCCTGAAGTAAACCGAGTTCTGAAGCTTGGTGCTGCTCTCAAGAGCTGTACCGTTGCAGCATGAAAATCCGTCCATTTCCTCGTTCCCGAACTGTTTCACCGAGCCGGGCCTTAATGACACATGATAGGTGTTCCCGGCGTTGTGTTCCGCCACCGAGGCAAGTATGTGATTGTACAACCCACGCTCATAGTAATCCATCAGCTCCGCATTCTGGTTGAAGAGGAAGAGGCTGCCGGTCAGCTTGAGCATGTTGTAGGTGGCACATGTCTCGTTCTGTCCGCCTGCGGCGAAACCGTTCTCGTAGAGCGTCGCCGGCTGTGCGGTGAAGCACTCGGCGTTGTTGGGATTGCGTGCACCTGCAACACCACCGATGCTGTACATGTAGTCATTGGTGACTATATCCCAGAAGTTGTCAGCGATGTGATAATACTCCGGCGATTTAGTATCACGGTAAATCTCTATCGCTCCGATGATCTGCGGAATATGCTGGTTGGCGTGAAGCCCGCGGAACATATCAACATTCTTCTCCAACCCATGTGCATGACCAGCATCACCGTAAAACAGCCTGATGTTGTCAAACAACCGCGCAGCCTTCATGTAGCTGCTATCGCCGGTCAGGCGTGACAGCCGTGCCAAAACCTCGTTCATACCGCCGAACTCGCCGGCAATGTACCTGTTCCACATGCTTATCAGGGTCTCCTGCGGCAGCTGGCTCAGGCGGGCATATACCCAGGTGCCCATCCCCTTCGCTATCTCAAGTGCCTTCGTGTTGCCGCTGACCTCGTAGACATCCATCAGCCCGGCCATGATCTTGTGCAGGGTGTAGTACGGCGCCCATATCTGTGCATTCGAGCCGCCATAGGTGGCTCCCTTCTCCAGCATGATGAACTGGTCAGGCGGATAGGCGCTGATAAATCCCTTGCCCCAGTTCCAGTAATCGGTGCGTATCCCTGTCTCGCTCAGGTCTGAGTCGTAGCCTGTTTTTCCTGCCGCAGGCGGAACGGCTGCCGGATCGGCCGAAAACTCTCCGCCGGCTGTCTTCGGCTGCCCCGACAATTGCGAGAGTTCATACAGCGTGTTCACCATGTACTCCATCTTGCCGGCGAACTTAGCCTGCATCTCTGCATCATATCCGGTGCTTGCATAGGCTTGTGCGATGGCGCTGAGATAATGACCGGTTGCGTGACCGCGAAGCTTGGTCTGCTGGCTGTCCCACCCACCGAGCGGCTGTGCCCCCCCGGGCTGCTTCTGCCCGAAGGCATTGCGGAACATGTACAGGAAATTGTCAGGATTGGTGGCAATGAGACCCGTTATGAACTTGTCGCGGTTCTCGATGAATTTCGTCTTGTTATCATGGATGTCAGCATCAAGGGTGACCTCGTCAAGCCTGAAGGTCTCAAGGGTGCGCTGAGGTGCGGCAGAGACAGCAGCAGCAACAACTGTGATAACAGCTTTCGGCTGGAGGCTCGTCCCGGCAACCTTACCTGTCACCATGTAAGTCCCGGGGGCAAGCACCTGGCTGTTATCGCCGGGAGCCGGCCAGATCACTCTGACATCCGGACCCTCCACGCCACCGCTGTACACACCTTTTACATAACGGGGCAGCCTGGGGAGGTATCCCACTGCGGTCGCCACCTGTATATCAGGGACGCTGACGAGGAAGGCATTGTACAGCTGCGGCGTCGTTGCCGGGAACACCTGGAGGTTCTGTTCAGGCTGACCTCTGCGCCATGCCTGCGGAATGCCGCCTCTGAGCGCGGTGAAATAGATCCTCCCGATCTGCCTGCGAGTCAAAGGAATACGGTAAATCCGGAAATCTGACAGCTTTGCATTGAGGGAGGGCTTCCCGCCCTCGAGCGATTTCCCTATAAAGAGCTGATTGTTCTTGTCTGAATCATAGTCGAACAGCTGTTTCAGTTCAAGAGAAACGTCCTTCGTCTCGCCAACGAGCTCTCCGTTGAGGTATGTGCTCAGTGTTTCCGACGGTACGTCAATCACCACTGCAATGTGACTCCACTTGTTGACCGGCACGGCAGCCGGGGAAGTGGCCCATGTCTTTCCACCGGAAACAACCTCTGCCCGGAGGCCTTCGCCATCCATCGTTCCTGCAGGAGCAACAAAGAAGTGCGAGCTGCCGTTCTTCCCGAAATCGAAAAACACCTGTCCTGGTCTCGCATCGTGAAGCCAGATCCATCCGGTGATTGTGAGCGATTCCTCACCAGATACAGCCTCACCCGGGATGGAGACGAAGGTCCCGCTTTTGCCCGAAAGGGAAAGAACGTTACCGAAGAGGCTGTCTGGGATGAACCTGAAGTCAGTTCCCTGTATGATGGCATGGAGGTTATTGCGCGACCAGTCTCTGTCATTTCCCTTGAACTGGTACCGGGATATCAGTCCCGTTTCACCAATTCCGTCAAGGATCTGGTCACCATCCTGTGAAAGCGCAGGGGTGGTGCTCAACGCACATAAACTCAATACAATTCCAACGAACAGCCTGTTAATTTTCATGATCAGAATTTTTTCTATTGCTTTTGCATAAACCAGGGCAGGAAGCTTAACAAATTTCCATGATCAAAATAAGAGAATCGTTAATGTTCCGTGAAACGGGTACATCATTAACGCTTAAAAATAGAAAAAAATGTGATTTATACACTTATTAAGGATAATATAAATGACCTGAAGAATCATTGCTCTGTTTAATACATATCATAACTTTGTAAAAGAGGGACTTGGGTTGAGTGATGATGAAGGGGTCCGGCATTGATTTCAGATTCCTTTGGCATCCGGTACATGGTAGGTCTGAAGCGATCAGTGTTCTGTTTATCAATATGGAAATTTCAAACGAAAGAAAGGAGCTGCTATGAAAGTAACTGCATTTATCGGAAGCGGAAGGAAGAGGCATTCATATAACGCCTGTGAGAAATTCCTTCAGAATCTTCAATCTTATGGTGATGTTGAGTATGAACTGGTAAGACTGAGTGAGTACAATCTCGGCACCTGCAGAGGTTGCAGGGTATGCTTTGACAAAGGGGAGGAGCATTGTCCGAGCAGGGATGACAGGGACATCCTTATCGGGAAGATCAATGATTCTGACGGGGTGATATTTGCCTCCCCAAACTATTCCTTCCAGGTATCTGGATTGATGAAAGTCTTCCTTGACAGGCTCGGGTATGGATTTCACCGCCCTGATTTTTTCGGGAAGACCTGTACCAGCATCGTTGCTCAGGGGATAGGGAAAGGGGAGAGTATTGTAAAGTACCTCGATTTTGTAGGTAAAGGTCTTGGATTCAATGTTGTAAAAGGGTGTTGTTTAAAGACCCTGGAGCCGATGACTGAAAAGTCCCAGGCTAAATTTGACAGGATGGTTGACATTCAGAGCAGGAGGTTCTATGCGCAACTGATCAAAAAAGAATTTCCCGTCCCGACATTTTGGTGGCTGATGATGTTCAGAATGGCAAGGACCAGCATAAAGAAGATGCTTGATGAAAGTTGGCGCGACTATACCTACTTCAGGGATAAAGGATGGTTTGAATCCGATTATTTTTATCCGGTGAGATTGAATCCGGTCAAGAAGCTGACAGGAAAAGTCTTCGATAAGCTTGCTCTTCAGATCATAAGAAGTTGATGATCTCTTACTTTGTTTTCCGGGGAGATGCACCCGATTTGGCGTCAGTGTTATCCTGAACCTGACTGGCAGATCCAGTGAACCTCCGGCCTGGTCTCCATCTGCTCCCGGCAGTTGGGCTGAATATAAAAATTTCATTCTGTGTTTCCCGGATTGTTATCTCCCTGTCAAACAAAATGGAGGAGTGATTGTTCCTCATTTTAAAGTGATGAAAAACTGATGTTTCGTGGTGATAATACCGGGAAAACCCTGCCGTCCGGTCACAGGGTCAGGCTGCCCGGATACCGGCAAAGCTGTAATTGTTTCCCCGGGGTTAAAATTCAACCGATATGAAAATAATATCGTTATTCATATTTCTGATTTCTGGTGCCGTCGTCAGTGCCCAGTCTTTCTGGAAGATGACCGGAGTTGAAACTGATAAGAATGCCTTACACTCCGGTATACTGTACTCGCGTGATCCCGAAGCAATTTTCATATCCACTTATAATATGGGAATTTTCAGAAGTACCAATAAAGGAGCTTCCTGGGACCATGTTTTAAGTTTGCCCAGGGATCAGCCTGTTACTGCTCTCTTTATTTCTAAAAACGGTACTGTTCTTGCCGGCGGGGCCGGCAGAATTTATCTGGGTGAAGCAAACAGAGACAAATGGGAGGAGATTCCTCTTGAGCTTCCCTACATCCGGAGTTTTGCAGAAGACCGTAATGGCAACCTGTATGCCTGTTCGCCTGTTTCAGGCGGAATATTCAGATCATCCGACAATGGTAAATCCTGGATCGCCTTCACAAATGGCCTTCCGACAACATACGTAAATAATATTATTGCCGATGGGAATGGCAATCTGTTCTGCACACTGCAGCAGGATGACAATGGATTGAACGGTGGTCTCTGGCTTTGGGACCAGAACCAGGGCCGATGGGTCAAAAAGGAGATAAAAGTAAATATTGGTAACACGGAGTATGTGATTAAGGTGGCACAGATCCTGGATATAGAATTTACTCATGATTCGGGTATTATCATTTCTCTCGATGGAGTGGCGGTCAATTTCGTGGTAGGGGGGCTGTTCAGAAATACAGTTCCGGGAGCTATCGCCACTACGGCATGGCAGCAGGAAACATGGAGCGAGACAAACCCTGTTCCTTTTGAATTGCAAATGAATGGACTATTTACTTCTTCTTCGGGACATTTTTTTGCCAGCCGGGTATCCGGTGCCTCTGCCGGAATCTTTACCAGGATGGCCTATTCCCGGCGATGGATCACAGGTAATGAAGGCATTCCCGCAACGGCATTTGTGAATGGGTATTTTTGTGAATCTGCCGGAGGAACGGTTTTTCTTACAACCGAATTCTCCAATCGACTGTTGTTTACAAACGAGTCGGAACCGGGCAGAGAGTATTTCAAAATCAATTACCAGCCCTTACAGCCCATGAAATTATTCGAGTACCAGACCCTGAATGCCACATCCGGATCAGGCCTGGATGTCAGTTTCAAAAGCATGGACGACAAAACCTATATAGAAGGGAATCAGCTCCGGGCAACCGGACTGGGAGCGGCTTTGATCAAAGCTTATACTGACGGGAACGAAAGCACATATTTCAGCGTGGATAATATGACGGTTTCCATCGCGAAGGCGGAGAATACAATTAAACTGGAGGATCCCGGAATAATTACCGAAGGTGACGGCATTACCTATCTGCATGCTACATCCGATTCAGGTGAGGAGGTTTTTTTCAAGGTGATGTCAGGAAACGCATATTTTGAAAAGAACAGGCTGATATACAGCAGTCCGGGCAAAGTCAAATTTATCGCAACCGAACCGGGCAATGATACCTATGAACAGGCGGATACAGTCTGGATGGAGATATGCATCAATCCAAAAAAGCCTGTAATAAAGGCGGACACTATTTCCGGGGTTGTCAGGCTTATTTCATCGAATGAAATCAACAACCGCTGGTATGTTAATGATACCTTTTCCGGTCAGACAGGGAATACATTAAATCCCGGGAGTAACGGCATTTACACACTGCAGGTGGTCGCAGACGGCTGTACTTCAGAACGGTCCGAACCGTATGTTTATGTAATTACCGGTATTGATCCTGTTACTGAACAGGGAGTACTTGTTTTTCCTGTTCCCTTCCGTGATAAATTAACAATCAGGCTTGATTCGAAGGGTAGTACCGTGGTGAAAAGTCGGTATAGCATTGCTGATATGACAGGAAAGGCACTGATGGCCGGTGAATTCGAAGGTGATCAAATTATCCTGGACCTGGAGAATCTTGAACCGGGATCGTACATTTTGAATGTAACCCGAAACCAGGATACAAAATACTTTAAAATTCTGAAGAGCATGTAATTATGTTGCATGCGCTGCCATCAGGTGCGATAAGAGGACATCATTCAGAAACCATCCTGGTTGCGATCATCCTGGGCAGGTAATGGGATATATGTTGCGGATCTATCTTACCCAATTGACGATCTCCTCCTTTGCCTTTCGTGGTGATGCGCCGGAGACAGCGTCAGTGCCTTTCTCGATGTTACCTACCCTTAGCAATATCACAGGCGTGAATCCTTCAGGTATCTGAAGTGCCTCCCGTTTTTCCCTGGCTGCAGCCACCGGACCTCCGTAGATCCTTGCCCCGAGGCCCATCGAGGTGGCGGCGATGAACATGTTCTGTGTCGCCAGCCCGCAGTCGAAGTCGGGTGTGACGCCCGTCTGCGACACTTTGCCGGAGATTACTATGATCACATTGCCGGGTGTAATATTGGAGACGATCTCCTTCATCACGGCTTCGTTACTGACCACCGTGAAGTGCCATGGCTGACCGTTGCGTGCGCTCGGCGCCTTGATGCCGCACTGCAGGATCATGTCAATCTGCTGGTCTGTGACCGGCACGCTTGTAAAGTTCCGCGGCGACCAGGCAGAGAGCAGGAGGTCGGTGACAGGATTGCCTGCCGTCTGTGACAGGGCGTTTATGGTTGTCAGGATTAGGATTCCCAATGTGAGGGTAAATGATCTGGTTTTCATGTGGGCGTTTTTTAATGGTAATTCATAGAATCCAAGGCTGAAGATAGTCAAAATTGTCCTGCAGGGAAACGCCTGGATTCAATCCCTGTGGTTAATGTCAGACCGCTGGTAACCGGAAGAAAGCTTTGATGTAATTAACAAAGCCATTGCAAACTTTAAGATAAATTATAAGGAAAGTTCAAAAGTCTTCTTGCTTTGGGGCTGGATATTAACTCTTACAAGTATTTCTAATTTTATCCTGTTGAAGTTTGTACATAGCATGCAACCATGGGTACTTAAGGGGTATGTAATTCTTGGTAACTGGGTTGTTTTTATTCTGATCGGATTCATAATCATGTATTTTATGGTCCGGAAAATGAACAAGGCAAAGAAGGTGCACAGTCATATAGATAAGTTTATAGATTATCTATGGTGGGTGACCGCACCTTCATTTTTTATTGCAGCATTTATTTGTATCAAATCAGGAATAGCCCCACCTCCTATGATGTTATTGGTCGCCGGCTTAGCAACCACAACCACGGGGCTGGTTATAAAGTTCAGACCCCTGATTCTTGGAGGTATGTCATTTTTTATCTTCAGTATTGCAACGACATTTGTGACAAATGAATATCTGGCATTGGTTGTCGGCGCCGCAATTATTTGCGGTTATCTGATACCGGGATATTTATTGAGAGCGGCAAAAGAATAAGGCCATGTACAACGATTTAGATCCTCTGTTACACTCGCAGCTGCGACTGGCAATTATTTCGATGCTGGTGGCTTCCGAAAAAGTCGAGTTTACTTATATACAGAGCGAAACCAAGGCTGCTGCAGGCAATATAAGTATCCAGGTAAAAAAGCTGGAGGATGCCGGGTATATTAAAGTTGAGAAAACCTTTAAAAACAATTACCCGAACACGATGCTTTCAATCACCGACAAAGGAGTAAAGGCATTTGAATCATATGTCCGTGACCTTAAGAAATACCTCAACCCGAAAAAGTAATTATATTATAAATCAGGCATCATCGCCAGCAGACAGCGTGACACTGTAATTAGTCAACAGAAGGTTTGGTCAGTTCCCTATTTTCACAACTCCCCTGCATAATTCCGGAAATCTGGAAAATACAAGGTCATCATGTCCGGGGATTAAATAGTCTGGGTTTGTAACCATTGTTTTCATCCTTTTCATGGCCTCGACATATGCATCAGGATCAAATGTATAAGTGGGTATTGGCAGCAGGTTATCCAGATTAAAATAAAACCAGATAGCATCTGAGGCAATAACGATTCTGTTTGTTTCTGATTCAGGATTGACCAGTATATATTGATTTTCACGGGTATGCTTTGAATCCGTAAAAACCTTAATCCCGGGTACCGGCGGTATCAATGAATCCTGCATCAACAAGGATATTCCTTCCTTTTGAACCCTTCAGGAACCAGAACATATTGCATACAGACACACTGTCTGCTGATGATGTTCCGACGGCAATTTCCCGGGCCGGTACTTTCCCGGACTCGCAGAATTTAAGAGCATAAACCTGGTACTCATCAGCTGCCTGGCTGTATGAGATGAATCCTGTTACCAGCAGGATTGCTGCGGAGATACTTGATTTAATCATTGGAAACCGTATTGATTGCTGCCTGCAGAACAGGATCATTGTTCTGAATTATATCCTCTGTTTTTGGTTTAATTTCAATATCCGGATCTATTCCAAATCCAACATATTCCCTTCCATCCGGAAAATAATCCTGCTTGGTACAAACCAGTGCCACACCCCCTCCGGGCAATTGAACCATAAGGGGATTACCGCTGCTTCCGGCAGTTTTTGCGCCGACAATCTTACCCCGTTTCATGGTAAGAAAGTCAACGCAGAAATCTTCTGCGCATGAAAAAGTACTTTCATCGGCAAGTAAAACAATTGGCCTGGTGTAGATTACTTTATCAGTAAAAGGAGTCACTTCATATTCACCTGATTCAAACCATTCGATGTTACTGCCCCAGGATCTGTGTGCGGCGATATTATCCGGTGACCTCCACTTCCCCGTTTTAAACGGTTTATCCGTGAAATGCTTAAGAAAATAATGTGAAATATCTGTCCATCCGCCCACATTTTCTCTGACATCAATGATTAATGCGTCAGTAAGGAGGATCTTTTTGTAAATTGAGTCAAAATCCGACCTGATACTGTTACTCCCGACAAAATTATTTATTTTAAGATATCCTTTATTTTTTCCTACTACTCTGAATTCCAGCGGCCTGCCGGTCAGCATTTCCTCTTCCATTATCCATGGCTCGCGGTAGATTGAATAGCTTACAGGTTTACCGTCAAAGTCTTCAACCTCAATTCTTACGGGCTCAGCCACACTGCCACTTAAAAGATAATGACTGAATATCTGAAGCTGCCGGTCCTGGGGAGTTGATGCATAAACATAGGGAGCAACATATTGCTCAGCATAAATGAACGGATTCATTTCATTGATGGCAACTATTTCCATTCCCTGCTTCAGCCCCTGAATCCGGAGTGAATCATCCAGGACCCGCGTAATTATTACTTTGTCTTCAATAAGCCTTGTAGTTAACTTCTTGATTGACGTGCCGGAATATTTGTTACGTAAATGCACCGGGGTAAAAATCCGTGTGTGCCCGTCCTGAAGCAAGGCCATGAATTTCTGCAGCTCCAGGTAGTAATCCCAGTCATTTTTTGATTCCAGAACCATGGGTATGAAAGCCTGGTAACAGCTATCCCAGTTAAGATCCGGGATCTGATGGAAAAATGCAAAGTTGTAACTAACCTCTTTCCAGATTAATGACAATCCGTATATTTTATCTTTTGATGAGAGCTTGTTCTCACTCTGACAGTAGCAATTTGCAGAGAAGACTATAATTAAAATAATACAGATTCGTATTTTGCCTTTCATTTTATTCCACTCCCTGATTTGTATTAAAGCAGACGTTTGGATTCATGCCTGTTGTTTCTGCAATGTTCAGTGGCCATTGCATTTTTTACATTATTTTCCGTCTGTTTTGCAAATGCCGTTATTTTACAGAAGGCATGGTCAGCGACCAATGACTGTGAATGATTTTCCATTCGTTATTCTCTTCAAGCCTGTACACTTCGGTACAATTCTCTTTCCAGACTGTCTCACCTGAGCTTGTATGCAGATTGTATGTCAGCACTGCCATTGCAGCGGTTTGTTGTACTACGGGATTTATTATTTCGAACTTATCCATCTTTACCATTCCGCGCATGCTTTCATACAACTCCTTTATCCTGTCCCAACCGTCAAGACGCCATTCATGGGCAGGATCAAAATAGGTGAAGTCCTTCGAATACAGATCGAGATAGGGAGTGGGATTACCATCGAGCCATGCTTTGAGGGCAGCTGTCTCCTGGGCAATGATTGTTTCCGTAACAGTAAGCTTATCCATGAAATTTAGTATTTAATTGGTAATTATTCTGTTTTTAATTGCGTAACTATCTCATCAAGGTTGAACATAAATTCATCAATGTCTTTTTTCTTGATTGTAAGTGCCGGATCTATTCTCAGCACCTCATGCCCTGAGCGTTTGGCCACAATGAATCCCCTTTTGACCAGCTCTTTCTGAACCGGCCCTGCGTCCCTGGTGAATTCCAGTGCTATCATTAATCCCCTGCCTCTTATCTCCTTTAATATTGAGCCCGGCTTTCTCATGATCTCCAATCCTGTCATCAGCTTTTCGCCAAGCTGGCGACCCCGTTCCACAAGCTTCTCGTCATTGATTGTATCTATTACTTCAGCCACAACGGTTGCTCCCAGCGGATCATTCTGATGTGACTGAGAATAGTGGAAATGATGCTTCTCCAGCAGCCCTGACGCCCTTCCCGAAATGGCTGCCACACTTACAGGGTACCCGTTGCCGATTCCTTTTCCAATGGCCACCATATCAGGTTCCAGGCCATAATGTTGAAACCCGAACCATTTTCCTGTTCTTCCTGCTCCCGTGGTAACTTCATTTATTACAATAAGGCCGTTATTTTCCCTTATTTTTTCGGAAATTTTCGCGATCAGCTTCTCTGACGGGAAATTAACAAGGCCCGACGAGCTTCCCGGTTCAAACAGGAAAATACCGATCTTGCCGAAAGGGATTTTTGAGAATCCGCTGCATTCACCGGTGCATCCTTCACCGCCGGTATCACAGGTGCAATCATTCCGGTTGAAACGGTACCATTCCCTGCTATCCTGCCTCGCCGCTTCTCCGTAAGCCCCGAAGTAGGAATCAGAGAATGTAAACACCATGTCATCAGGCTTTATCGTCTTTGCAGCTCTGATGCAGTACTCCACTGCTTCACTGCCCGAGCAGAGAAACTCGCACTTCCCGTCCCGGAAGCCGGTTATCTCCAGCACTTTACCGGCTGCGGTCTCCAGAATCGGGTTGCAATAGTTAAACCCTGCATGAGTTATTTTTTTGAGCTGAGATATCATCACTGAGTTGATCCTGGGATTACAATGCCCTACATTTGTGCACCACACCCCCGATTCCATATCAATATACCTGTTGCCCCCGGAATCTGTCAATTACCGCGGAGCTGACCCAGTAAATATCCGGGTTGCCGTTCTGCGGCGAATCGTGGAACTCCTGAAGAGTCTCCCTGCTCAGCTTCCCGAGGCTCGCACCACCCATCCGGTCAGACATGAAGAATATGTATTTCCCGTCTGTTGAAACCGAAGCCGACCACTCCCTCTGGAAGGAGGAATTTATTTCCGGGCCCATGTTGACGGGCCGGCTCCAGTTGTTGAGGCTGTCGCGGAATGAGATATAATAATCAGTGGCCCCGTAACTGTCTGGCATTCCGTATGCCGGGATAATTATATAGCTTTCATCCGGGGCAACAAAGGCATTGTACCTGGCCTGGCCGATGTTTACGTTCGGACCAAGCTTTTCAGGTTGCTGATACTCCCCGTTAACCAGCCTTGAACGGTATATGAACTCTTCGTTGGCGATGGTATCGAGGTGAGTGTAATAGATTGTGCCGTCAACTGTCACAGAGGGGAAAAACTCTTTGCTGGCAGTATTTACCGGTGCACCCGGGTTGCGGGGTTCCGACCATTTGCCATCTCTTCTTGTACATATCCAGATGTCTTCATTACCCTCTGATACAGAGTCAGCCGGCATGTTTGAGATGAAATACAGCCTGGTCCCGTCAGGTGAGATATGAGGCTCAACATACTTGTAAGCCGGATTGGTACAATACTCAAAGACCTCAGGGGGAGACCACACATTGTCACTCCTCCGTGAGTGAAAAATGGTTTCGTACCTGAAATTGCCAGCCTCGCGACTGAAGAATATCTCATCGCCGTCAGGAGTGATGGCGAAGTCGCGCTCATCCATGCCTGTGCATATGATTCCCGGGGCAAAGAGCCTGGCGCTGTCACCCGGAGTTGCCTGCCCGAAATAATCTCCCCGGATTGCCCGGGTACTTCCGGATTTCTGACTGTTTGGTGCACAGGCAGTTGTTGATAGTGAAGCGACTATTAATATACAATTCAGGATATTTTTCATGCGAATTAATTTAGATCCAGGTCCGTTTTTTATTGTGCTCTTCCTTATTGCGAAAAGCCTGTTCAATATCAATGTCAAAGCGATTGGCTATTGAGCACAGATAAATCAACATATCAGCAATTTCCTCATCAACGGAGCCGATGTTGGCATTTACGTCTGTTTTCAGCTTCATCGTTTTACGTACAGCTTTGAATAACTCTCCCATCTCTTCTCCCAGCAGGAGACATTTTTCAATTGCATTCTGCCGGGTAAAGCCTCTCTCAACTTCAAGTTTTTTCACATACTCCTGGAAATCCCTCAGGGTGGGGTTGGCCCTTAATTCTAATTCATTCATTCGAACATTCTATTTGTAAAGGATCTTATACCGGAATTTATATTATTGCCTCTGGTAGTTTATCCGGTGATTACCACCTGGAATTATTGAACTTCGACGGGCTGTAGGTCCCCGATGGCACCTTGCAACCAGGTGTAATGTTGAAGTATTTCTCAACCATGTTCAGCACACCGTTATTGTCGTAAAACCTGATTTCCGTTGCAACGGGATAACCATTGATTCTCTCATAGCCGGCAAACTCCACCTCCCTCGAGTTTTCTCCCGATTTGCGCCTCATCTTAAGGAATAGCAGGGATTCCCTGTCGACCCAGAAACATGTGCTCAGGGTATCACCAACTATCCAGGCATCGTGTCCCATGCAGGTACCCTCATGAATAAGGTCGAGGTTATATCCGCATTTCACAGCCCGTTCAGCAGTTGTTCCTGGAGGGATATTGTTTATGTCCAGCCCAAGCACAACCAGGTCGTGAATGCGGTACCGGACAGATTCGAGAGTATCATCCCTGAAACTGTAGATAGTGTCATTTGTGAACAACAGGCCGGTGCCGCTGGTCCAGTCGTTGAATTTGATTATGAGATTGCCCGGCGACTGGTAAGCTTCGATCCAGACCTCGGTCGATGTAACGGTGTCATTGCTGTAATGGAGAACCTCCTGCGAGAAGCAAAGAGTCTCATACCAGTTCGATTTGTTTGCATTGTACATCTGCTCAATCAATTCGTACCCGTTACGGGGTTTCTGGGAGCATGATGAGATTGTGACAAGCAGAGTCAGAGCAATTAGTATGTTTTTCATTTTGTTACTGATTTCGTTAGTGAAGTGACCGGGTCAGCCGGTGTTACTGAATTATGACGATTTCTGAATGGCCTGTTCCAGTTCCCTGATCCGGCCGCTGTTGATTATTTTCTGATAGTAATCATCCGTAACCGGGATTTTCCTGTCGCGGATTAACTTCAGGTTCTCCAGGTTGCGTTTCCATCGTGTCAAAACGGCATCGGGGACTTTATTTTTACCGGACGGGACAAATAAGCGGTCCGGAACCTGCGGTTCGAATCCCAGGGTTTGCAGCTGCCTCCTGATCTGGGGAATGTGATCACTCCCGAAAACAAAGACTATTCTCTGTGCACCCCCGGCAGCATTCATCCCGTTCTCTGCAATCCGCCGGTTGCGTTCATTCCAGTTGCCGTGTGCAATCTCGGCTACCGGATCTGCGCCAATGATCTGTTCAAAGACTGAATCAATAATGGCGATGTTTGGCTCACTGTGGACCGCATCATAGATCGACTGGCTGGCCGAATCATTCATCCTGGCGAAATAAGTGCTTCCGAAGGGTAAGAGCTTTTCCTTCACCGAAACCGGGTAAGCGCTGTCGGCCTTTGACTGTGTTGCATAATCCAACCGCCAGTCAACCGGGACGAACCGGTAATGCAGTTCCGGTGCCATCTCTGCAAGAAAAGCTGCCTCGGGAGGGAAGTATCCCTCCGTTGCCTGCTCAAATGCTTCAGGTGCAATCTCCCCGCATACCACGTCAGGCTTCAGGGCCCGGATTTGTTCCAGTAGATCAACAATGGAATAGTGGTAATCGTGATTGTAATGCATTGAGTGAATTGACCCGACTATAAAAATCTCCGGTTTGCCAGCAGGTTCTTCGGGCCAGAAATTCCTGGAAGTCCCTGTAATAAACAGGATGGCTATGAGTAAATAAAAAGCTTTCGTCAACATTGCTGTGATAATTGATAATTGACTTCCGGGAATTATGCATTCAAACCTTAGTCCCTGACCCTTGTTCCGAGCACCAGCAATACAATTACCAGGAAGATTGCAGCTGTATCAGGTATTATATGCATTATTTCGGAGCCGGTGTTCATGAGGGTAAATGATGAAATGACAATCCAGCGCAGCGCCAGGATAATAATTATCAGCCAGGCTGCAAACCTTACTTTTGAGAGACTCTTTTGAAATGCCATGATGATCAAAGCAATTCCAAATACAAGATTCTCAATGCCAATAATATGCCATACATAGGTGAATGCAACTTTTATATCATCCGAAATCGCAACATTGTCCAGCGCCTCCAGGGTTGTTGTGACCCCGTTAATCGTGTGGGTAACTGCAAAGAGTATACATAGTACCCCGACTACCAGATAATAGTAATTCTTAACGGGAATATTCATCTGTCTTGACAATATAATGTGCAGAAACCTGATCATAATGTGACAGTACTTTCTGAGCCGCATCAGGCACCACTGCCTTCTCATAATCTTCACCGGCAAATTTCCTTATGGAAACAACAGAATCGAACCACATTATTGTGATGAATTCTGTCTCAGCCGGCAATTCACGCCTCAGGAGCTGGATCCCCCTGTAGCCCTCAATTTTTTTATTCGCTATGCCGACAAAAATCTCTTTCTGAAGAAGGCCTTCGTAAGTGTCAGCTTTCTCTTTGGTGGTGTAACCGTGCCAGATTCTTGATATCATACTATTGTTCTTTTGTGTATTAATGATAAAGATATTCTATGGGATTGAAATTTGTGCTGAGTGTTATTCATTCTGATTAAACAGGTATGTTTTGTTACGTAAAGCCGTAATTATTATGCCGGTTGAAAATGTCAAGATTACCCATATCCAGAAAGACACCCGGGAAACACTTTCATCCATCAACAATGTAGGCATTATTGAAACAAAAGAGTTGGCAAGTCCATGGGCATACACTCCTGAAAATGGTTTATTGCCTGAAATTCTCCGGATCCAGGATAAAATGAAGGAATACCCTGTCATCAGGAGTGCAAACCCTCCGAAGTTCATATATGTCTGGCTTGTGCCGGTTATAAACCATAACGGAAGATGCCAGAAGGCCCAGATAACTCCCAGGATTATGTTTGCGATCCATATTCCGAATTTGTTCTCGAGTATGGGAAGAGCATAACCCCGCCATCCGAATTCTTCCTGACCGCCACCAAGAAAGATCATAAACAATAAACAGGGTAGATACACCCATATGGAAGGCAATAACATTGATAACCGTTTTTCACCAAGAAATTCCGGGAAAAGCCATGCAATAAATGTACTGCCTCCAAAGATCAATATCGGATAGATATAAGCTTTCCAGCCTAACTTAAAGTCGGTGAAACTATTCAGGTATTTCCTTACATAACCTTTGCCCTTTGTGCGGCGTAAATCGAAAAGTGCACCGGCAAGCGGCCCGAAGGCCCCCAGCATTATACCGGTGAATCTTATAATTGGCCAAGGTTTATCCGTAACGGGAATCTCCATGAGACTGACCAGGACAAGAGGTGCCCAAAGCACCCATGAGAGGATAAATGTCACCAGGAAGAAGCGGGTAGGGAAGTTTACATTTTTATTCATGGATCAAGCAATTTATAAAAACTTCTCCTGAATGAGTACGGCATTGGCCTTGAATGACCAAAGCGAATCAAAAGTAAGGGTGTCAGGTCTTTGAGCTCCAAATCGTGAATAAGCTTAGCACGCACCCGCAGTACATCGCAGGGCATATCCAGATGAGAATGACTGATCTCGTATTTAGCTGCCTTAAGTCCGAAGCGTTGAAACGCCTGACCCAGTCTTATCCAGTGATACGGGTCGTTCTCCTCCGCCATAAAGAGAGCCAGCCCTGATGAGGCTTCGGTCAGTTGCTCCATGCGACCGGCCTCCCTGTCGGCAGAAATGAAATGCTTAATTATAATATTCCCGATAAACCTTCCTGTATTGGGTAAACCCATTGAAGCTGCCAGGATGCCATCACCTTTAAGCATTGCCTCCTTCTCGCTGAAGCGGACCCAGCTTACCAGCTCGTCAACAAATGCCTTATTACTGAATTGCCGCCTGGTACTTTCAAGAATGTAAGGGACCAGCCACTTTATCTCATTCCGTGAGAGAAAAAGTCTTGTCCGGACACCTTCATCATGAGGATCGTTAAAGAGCTCACTTAACAGATTGTCAGGGATTTCATCATTGCTATATTTATTCCTTCTTGCCTGCCGTTTTAAAATATAATCGAACAACTCTGATTTCACGGCTTCCGGTTCATCATAAAGCGTAACCATGATCTGTGGTTTCTTTTCATTGCCCGTGATTTCGATTTTTGTTTCATAGTTAAATTCATTTGCCGCCAGAACAAGGTTTTCCAGGACACAACCCAGGCTTATGTATAATGCATGATCATCTCTGTCAACAACAGGCAAAGCCCGGGTAAAGTCCGGCAGCAGGCATATTGTATCGTTCCTGATCTTAAATCTCCATGGCTGGGTATTGTAACATGAGGGAGCCTTTACTGCGTATTTGACTATCCTTAACATGGTTTCTTCCTGTTTCACAACAATATTTTAATTAGGATAACACTTCAGTCCATATTTTATGAAGCTCAGGAATACCTGCCAGGCTACCATGAAAAGGTTAATCAGTAATTTTGAAAAACCCCTGATAATCATTGATACCGTTCTTTCCATCTTTGGCTTATATCGTTTATCACCGATCACATTGGATATTGGAGCCCGGTCAGTCCCTGAGGATAAAGCCGGTTACAGTTTTTACCAATTCTTCCGAGACAGGCAGATTGGTGTCACTGTACGTAGCGAGGTTGGCCATCCTGTCTCCCTCCGTAATTCTGAAAATGTGGTTCATATTAGTGATAAGTAATAATTCCGCATCGGGATTTGCATCTGAAAGCTGCCTGGCATTTTCAACTCCTACCTGGATATCATTGGTTCCCTGTAAAATAAGTACCGGGAGGGATAGTTTCCTGATCTCATCCTGAGGATCATATTTAAACCATGAAATCATGTACGGTTGAACACTATGCCTGAACAGGGAATTAAGCACCGGAGGAACATTTTTTACAATATTTCCGTTTTTTAAACTGTCTATTATCGGGAATGATAAATCCTGAACCATTTTTGGCTGAGAACTTAATTGCTCTTTCAGGATTATGTCAGCTGATTGCCCAAAACCGGCAATGGAAATGAATTTATCAGCTGACGTCCCTGCAAGCATGCCGATGAGTGAACCTTCACTATGCCCGATAACTATGACTTCAGAAAACCTTTTGTCCCTGTTTAATAATTGTATCCATTCTCTGGCATCGGAAACATAATCATCAAACCGGAGATCTTTCTCACTGGTTACGGCTGCCTTGCTCGCTGCTATGCCTCTTTTGTCATATCTTAATGAGGCAATACCGTTTTTCGACAGCTCCGACGCCAGTATTTTCAATGAGTTGTTTTTCATTACCGGATTATTCCCGTCCCGGTCTGTGGGACCAGATCCGGCAATAATCAGTGCAACAGGCATCCTGCCCGGCTTCGCGGGGATGGTTAAAGTCCCGTAAAGCTCCCCCGTGCCTGTCCGTATTGTGATATCCGTTTCAACGCAAGTTGTATCACCTGGCATTGATCCGTTTACAATAAATATATTGATTGACAGCAGGATAAGAATGTATAAAGTTTTCATGATTTCTGTCTATTATGGTTTTAACATGTGGGTATAAGTCTTCTGCATCAAAATCTCCGGCAAATGTAGGGGGTGGATAAAAAGCCGATGTCTCACCCTGCATCCGGGAAGTTCCACTTTACGGAAAAAGAAGTCTCACTTTTTATGAGACTTTCTCAATATATGCACTTGGAGATATCCCTTCAAACTTCCTGAAAGCCCTGTAAAATGATGCTTTTGAGTTGAACCCACAGTTATAGGCGATACCCATGATCGAGAGATGACGGTTCGCTTTTAAAGTGCATTGATTTTTAAATTCACCAACTCTGTACTTGTTGATGAAATCAAAAAAGTTCTGGTCAAGCTGAGAGTTGAGTACCTCTGAGAGGAAATCAGTTCTGACATTCAGCATCTCACTTAATTTGGAAACGGTAATCTCCGGATCAAGGTAAGGCTGCTTCTCCTCCATATTCCGGATAAGAGTTCCTATAAACGAATCATCTGTGGTCTTTACGGATGATGTTTTTTTATCTGATGTTGGTTTACCGCCGGATTTGCTTATTTCTCCAGCACTGCTTATGAAGATATTGCCCTGCCGGATTCCGAAGTAACCCAGTAACAAAATATATACAGAAGCAAAACTGTTTGTCAGAAATACCAGGAAATTGTAGGTCGCGAAATGGAAGATCATGTCAAGGCCAAAAAGAGACACGTTGACTGAATAACTTATGAGTGAAGCAACTGTAAGCGCTCTCAGCCATCCAAGGTCAATATCTTCAATCTTCGAGTACTGCTGCATTAATGTTTCACGTCTTCTCCTGATCAGGTTGAGAGCCCAGATATTGTAACTGATGGTTGAGACAGCTATCAGCAGGACTGTTATTTTATATGAGACTTCATCTTTGAACAGGTCATTTTCAAGGAACCTGATCTTTTCCTGAACAGTGAGATTGATAAAATTGAAATAGTGAAAGACTGAAAAGAGGATGAAAGGGATGAAGTGAAGCAGGTACAGGGGTTTGAATCTGAATTCCGGATCAGATAAACTCTTTACATAAAACCACAGTGCCGGACCATGAAGGAAAAGGAATACCCAGCTGGTACTTATTATTGCAGAATATGCGAAATTGTTTCTTATGTTCTGTAACTCAAGGTATACGCTCCCGATGCTGATGGCATACAATAAGAAGATTACTCCGAGAAAGTAGTCAGGAAGCGATTTTTTCTTTTTCCCGAGCAGCAGCATTAGCAGGAATATGGCCTCGAATGTTCCTATGATAAGGATGTATTCCATTTCAACACTCTTTTAACACCCCAAAATCATAATTGGCTGGTCTATACCCTTCTCCAGGTTGATTTCATCAACGGATACTTCGTTGAACCATTAATGATTATTGCATTCCAGGCATAGCTCTTTGGCCAGGCTTTAAATACTTTGACTATCATGAATACCAGTCTGAGGATCAACCTCTTTTCATCCGGAATCCATCCTTTGTCCGGGTGAATGCTCATCTCAGTCTCATTCCCCTGGCTCGCTACATGATATTTACCGCGGATTGATCCCGTGGAACCGTCTGTTGTAATCATAAAATGTCCATCCATTTTCAGCCCGTCCTGCAGACATGCAATGTCAGGCACGGGCGGAGAAAATTCAATCTTAAGCAGGTGTTTCTTGTTTGCGGTGCTTATCCTCCTGATCTCCTGGTGCCCTCCGTTACTGACCAAATCATAAATTATGTCACCATACCCGTTTCTGTTGTCTTCCCACGGGAAAACAGGAAATATCTGACCCTGGAAGTTCTTATTCCAGTCAACATTGAATGTATCAGCTGAGTAACGGCAAAAGTAATTTCTGGCTCCGTCTACCGGCAGAGGAAAGGTGTCAGGCTTATGCCTTGCATTATCTATCCTGATATCAATAATGGTATGTTTTCGCTTTGCGAATGACATCCCGTACAATGAGTATACCGGGAAGGACTTTGGCTGTTTCGCAACTGTACCTATAGGTGCAAGAAGGAAGAAAGGCTTCTTTCGCGGTTTCCTGTTCTCGGTTACTTTCACAATGATCATGCGACTGTACCTGTCATTGAATGCAAAGAACACATCCAGCCAGTCATCATTCACCTCGAATCTTGCTCCTTCCAGTGGACTAACGGTAAAGTTCACATCATTCAAAAGGCTGCCCTGGGAGGCGAGAGGATACCCGGGCTGATGATACACGTCGGCTCCGCCGTCATTCCGGTAGGCTATCACCAGCATTCGTTTATTACCTGTTCTGTCACAAGCCTGCTGCAACTCAAAAGTATTATAGTACTTATCGGGATCCTTCTCAAAATTGACCAGGATAAGATGTTCCATATCATCAATGCTCATGCTGAAAGGTGAATAGAAACTGCCGTCTGAACTCCTGGAATAGATTTCACTTCTTAAGTCGTCCATATACTAAATATCTGGTATAAAAAGATTTGCAGACTCAGATAATCAGCATGTTGCTGCTGTAATTTCACAGGAACTGTCCGGTATGAATTCCCCCTGATCCGGGTCGATGCCAGTCTTATGGTCGTTTTTCCTTCCCCGGTAAAAACCGGTCTGACTGGCAGGATATGAAGCCTGTTACGAGGAGGCTCTCATCCCGGTGCCATTCTGTAATACTCTTCCGGTGTATCCCTGACTACAATGGTGGAATAAAGATAATGTTGTTCCGAAAAAAAACAAATGAATTTGATCACAGCCTCATTTCATGATCAACGTGTGACCGGCCGGATAATTTTTTACTTTTGAATGACAGGGTTTAAAGCATAAGTCATTTTATGATCTGGATAAAACTTGGAATACTGCTGGTTGGTTTTGTTTATGCGGGATTGCTTCCGTACGTGATAAGAAAGGCTTTACAGCATATCGATATTGATCTGAGTGTCCGGACATTGAGCTTTTTAGGCAATAAAAGCATGTATGACCCCAAATATGCAAAGGCATACAAGAGGCTGCTCTTTGCGGCCGCATTATTCACCTACCTCTTTTTCTGGCTTCTCTCAAGGTATTACAATCTTGGCCGGTACGAGGCCTTTATGCAGCACATTGATTACAGCTTTACCCTGATCACCCTGCTGGCGTTCATTCCGCACAACATCGAACCATACAGCCTGAAGACGCCGGGTCCGACATTCCGGCGACTGCTTCATAACCTGCTTGCCGTTTTTGTATTTCTTGCGCTGCCAGCACTGATCATCCTGTTTCAGGTTGCAGTACTTGATGATTACAGGTTCCTTGGCATTGCCGGCCTGGTGATAATAGCTGTCTCACTGGTTATTGACATTCTTTCAGTAATCCGCAATGGGATAAATGGATTCACGGAGATCCTGTTCATCAACGGAATCAGTGTCTGGACAATTTTTACCACCATTGCCACCCTTATAAGGTAGTATCAGACTATCCCTTAACCTGAGAGCCACTTTCAGGCACAGGCTCTCCGGGAACGACAGGTTTGGTATCGTTCCCGGAAAACTGTACTTCATTTCTCCGATATAACTGTGTTAGGTTTTCCTGGTTACAGCACGAACCATCATCCTGCATAACCTGGCATTCTCAATGGTGTCAGTCTGTCAGAACGTGAGGCTGTTTTCTACAGCTCAGGCAGAGACCAGCCATTTCTGTACTTATGTTTTATCAGGTCTGCTGCAAATTCCTTTGCATTGATAGTTGTCTTTTGAGTATTAAAGTCCGGGTGACCATTTACCATTTTAAACGTATCTGATTGAATGGCCTTTATTTTATCATTTTCAGATATATTCAGGAATTCCATTTTAGAGCCATCCCATAACAATTCTCTTTTGAGATCCTGTAAACGGACGGCAACTACTCCCATAACGACCATCTCATTTAACGGTCCGCTATAAGAAAAGTTGGCACTTGTTTCATTGCGTGATTCCGGGCTTTCTTTGCATGCCCTTACCCAATCCATCTCATGACTTAGTTTTATTCTATCAAGTTTCTTCGGGGGTTGGTAATTAAGATTATCATACGTCGAACTGAGTAAATAAGGATTTCTTCCATAAGCCCCGCACATCATTTTCCCTCTTGATCCGATGAATAAACAACCACCGTTATCATCTTTACCCATTACTTCTCCAAAAGGTAACTCTTCAGGTCGCGGTGGGAGAAGGCCTCCATCCCACCAGGTAACAACCACTTCAGGCATAGCTACCTTGGGAAGGTTGTATCGTTCCGGGAATTTGTACCTGACAACCTGAGCATTTGGAGCTGAATCAAGATTAAAGGAGGTAGAACTTGCCTGAACACTGACCGGATACTGAAGGTTGAGTGCTTTAAAAACAGGGTCAAGAATATGACAGGCCATATCACCCAGAGCACCAGTTCCAAAGTCCCACCATCCACGCCATGCCCAGGGAGTATAAGCAGAATTGTAGGGCCGTTCAGTGGCAGGTCCAAGGAACAGGTCCCACTTAAGTGTTTTTGGAATTCTCATTTCTTCTGTGGGCCTTTGCAAGCCCTGAGGCCATATCGGACGATTTGTCCATGCATGAACCTCCTTTACTTCACCGATTGCTCCATCCCAAATCCATTCGCAAATATGCCGGATGCCATCTTCTGAGCTTCCCTGCGATCCCATTTGGGTAGCAACTTTGTATTTTTTCGCCAGTTGGGTTAATAACCTGGATTCATACACAGAGTGAGTCAGAGGTTTTTGCACATATACATGCTTACCTAAAGTCATAGCTGTTGCAGCTATTACAGCGTGGGTATGATCCGGGGTAGCAACAATTACTGCATCGACAGAATCCTTCATTTCATCAAAAAGGACCCTCCAGTCCCAATATTTTTTTGCTGAGGGAAACGCCGAAAAAGCTTTTTCCGCATAGTTCCAGTCAACATCACACAAGGCAACGATATTTTCACCGCTGATGTTCTTAAGATTCTGGAAACCATAACCTCCGATACCAATTCCGGCGATATTTAATTTATCACTTGGAGCTTTGTAACCGAATCCTGATACTACCTGACCGGGGACTATTGTCAAAGCTGCAGAGCCCGCGAGGGTTTTACCCAGAAAATCACGACGTGACATTCCTACATTTTTCTTCATTGCCATTTTTATTATGTTAATAGATTATCCGAAATAAGATCAATTAATAGTTAAATCATTTTCAGTATTTTAATATCTTGTTTCCGGCCATTGTCCGGAATTTCATATGATGTTTTATGAAAACTATGCAGGGAACTGCTCATCGCAAGGATCTTTCCTGATATTGTTTGGGTGTCAGACCGGTTATCTTTCTGAATAGCTGATAAAAATAGGAAATGTTCTCAAATGATAGACTGTAAGCAACTTGTTTGATAGGCATCTTGTTAATGACAAGCAATAATTGAGCTCTTTCAATTTTTTTCTGATTAATATATTTCGTTGGGGTGCAATGCATCTCTTTTTTAAATATCCGGATAAAATGATCATTGGTCAGACAACAAATCTCTGACAGGGTATCAATTGAGATGTTCTGATTGATATTTTCTCTGATATAGCGCAATACTTTAAATATTCTCTTGTCAGTTATGTCCAATTTAAAAGATTGGGTAACCAAAAACCGCGAAAACAGCTGCAAAAGGATCCCTTCAGTTTCTATGAGAGAATTATATGGGTATTGGCTGCTTTGTGCAATCGTTTTTATCAACGTAGGGAGATTGTTATAGGTTGTCGGATCAGAACAGGGTAATTGTCTGCCAGGGTTGATATCCAGCAACCGCTTCATCAGCATATAGTCGAAGTCACTTGCTGCTACACTGAACGGGAAATTCAGTCTGTCAAATATATCTTGTTCATCATAAACATGGATGTAGTAGAGGACGAAGGTGGAATCATTTTCGTAACTATGGGTAACAAACGAGGGAATCAAATACAGATATCCCGGTTCTATGGTGTGTACCCCGTCAGGCAGTATAACTTTTGCTGTACCAGATTCTACCAGGTAAATTCTGGCAAAAGGACTGTTTACCTCCTTCCAGTTCCAATCCGCATAGTGTACTACATGGCTTATATTCAATAATATCAGATTTACTTTTTCTTTCTTGCTCATTTGATAATTAACTCCTTAAACTGAAAATCAATGTAACATTTTCGACACTAATTTAGCAATAGAATAAAATCAAGCAATACCTTCTGGAAATTATAAATGCAATAGTGGTTAATAGAAATCCTCCTGATGGCGATCTATAACCAGGCACCCGGTGACGGGCAGAAAAAGTACTTCCGGGCTTCATTACTGCTAATCAGAGAATGAGAATGCCATCAATAACCAGGCCTGTTGTACACTAATAGTGCAATTGCTGCTGAGGGTAACTCAGAAGATAGCTCATGCAAAGAAAACTTCCCCGGTTGTAGCTTCATCGATCCGGATACAACTGGTAAATATACATAACGTAAATGAGCTGTTGCATTGATAGTCACATACATATAAAGATCAGTTGCGAGTCTGCTAAATTAGCAGGACAATCATTGTAAAAAATTAACTGTCACGAAGTTTGGTGGCCTGTAAATCAATTTACGCTTGTTTAAATCAAAGACCCGGGAAATATAGATATTCGAGAAACTCTTGCATTTTATTTTACTTATTAACATATTGCACCCTGTTTAGAAAATATAATTGCCAAGTTGACATTTTAATATAACATTGTACAAAGTGCTTATTTTTAAATGTGCCGCCAACCTGGAATAAGAGATATTGAAAATGGTAAACACCCTGGAGAAGAGTCATATATAATTTTTTAAAAGAATACTGAGAACCGAAAAGAACGGTAACCGTATTTATGTAAAAAGCCATTTCCATCATGAAAAGTAAAATTCACCTTAACAGACTTAACTGTTCCGGGCGTGTTATGTTATGCCCGCATTCAGGTAATAAGGCCATAAATTTTTATCTGATGGCGAACATCAGGTTTGCTCTGATATTCGCTCTCCTTTGTTTTTTCGTTGGGGGAGGGAGGGCCTCTGCGCAGCAGACAGAGGCGGCTGATGCTACACTTCCTTCAGGCATATCGCTGAATTGGGAACAGAGTGAAGACAAAACAATCAATCCCAAGCGGTCGCAAGTATCTCTGAATGGCATATGGCGGTTCATGCCCGCTGTTGAAGGGGTTATGGAACCTCCTGAGTCCGGATGGAACTTTATAAAGGTACCTGGCAGCTGGCAGGGGAATAGTGGCAGGGATCGCGATCGTGTATCTTCCCCTTTGCTGGGTGTTGGCCCGCAATGGACTGATTTTGACGGTTCGCGGGTTGAACTGGCCTGGTATGAACGACAGGTATTGGTTCCGGCAGGTTGGGAAGGCAGGAGCCTTAGTCTGCGGTTTGATCGTATATCCACGGATGCGATTGTTTATGTCAATGGTCAGGAGTGCGGGAGAGTATCATGGCCATGGGGCTCGGTTGACATCACTGACGCTGTCACTCCAGGCAAAACAGCAATTGTACGTGTGCTGGTGATCGCCACGCCCGATTCTGAAATGGTTGGCGATTTCTGGCAGAATGCCTTTATGGAGGTCACTTACAGAGCAGCGAGGCTAAGGACTCGTGGACTGATCGGAAGTGTCTATCTTGAAAGTCGCTCCTCTGATCCGCACGTAACTGATGTTTTCGTTCGTACCTCAACCCGTAAAAAGGAGGTATCTCTGGATGTGGAGCTGACAGGCGTAAAAAAAGCAGGCCTGGTTAGTTTCGCTGCTGAAATGATGGACGAAAATGGTACGGTTGAGAAGAGCTTTACCATGAATGCAACGGTAGATGCGAAAGATGTTCAGCAGCTTACGCTCACATGGCCATGGACTGACCCGCGCCTGTGGGATGTGGACCAGCCAAATCTTTATACCCTGCGGCTCAAGGTGAACGGTGCAGGCATTGATGACGCATACGACCAATCATTCGGTTTCCGGGAGTTCTGGGTAGATGGCAGGCAATTCTATCTCAATGGCACTGTCATCCGTCTGCGCCAGCGTTGCTTTTACAATGGTCAGTTTCCCCAGGTCGGGGATAACTTCTCGGAGTTCGGTAACTCAAATGTGGATGCCCGCGGTGATGCTTCCGATGCAAGTCCGCAACTTGACCGTTGCGACCGTATCGGTTATCTTGCAGCAGTTTATGTCCTTGATGCCAATAAGTATATCAGAGATCCACGCAGTGAAAAAATTGTCTGGAAACAGAATCAGGAGCGGGCTATGGAGCGTACCAAAATCTGGATGCGCCATTACCGCAATCACCCATCAGCGGTGATTTGGATAGCCGGATTCAATTTCTTCAATGAGGCTGTTGATGCTGACCCGCGCCATATAGGTCGACGTGGCTGGGTTCAGGGCGAGCCTCGTTGGGAGAGTCTCCTGGCTGCCGGCAACGATATGTTCAACGAGATCAAAAAGCTGGACACAACCCGGGCTTATTACAGCCATTCGGGTGCCTATACAGGAGATATTTATACGATGAACCTTTACCTGAACATGATTCCGCTTCAGGAACGTGAGGATTGGTTGAGCCAGTGGGCCCAGGACGGACAAATGCCTATATCGATGGTTGAGTTTGGTACACCGGTAGACTGTTCCTTCCGGCGTGGACATCAAGGGTTTACAAGCAATATCACAAGCGAGCCTCTGCTCACTGAATGGGCTGCTATCTATTTTGGCAACGATGCCTTCACCTCGGAGGAATCCAGGTACCGTCAGTACCTCCACGATCTGTTCCGCAGCGGAATGCTGTACAATAGTTCTGAGAACCAGCTTGATCAGTTTGTCAATGATCAGAAAATCCAGCAACTCTACCGGGTCAACACCTGGCGAAGCTGGCGTACCGCCGGCCTGCCCGGAGGCCTGCGCACATGGTCATGGATGCAGGATGCGCTCAAGGAGGTTAACTACCCGACAATGGCCTGGATAGCCGGCCAATCAGAAGCTTACACTGCCAAGGACCAGCACTTTACCTCTGGCCGGATTGCACAGAAACAGATAGTCCTGATTAATGATTCACGCAAACCGCAGAACTATAAAGCCACGTGGACTGCAACCATCAATGGGAAGACTGCAGGTAATGGAGAATTGAGTGGCACCCTTGATGTTTCAGAGATCCGCAAACTGCCGATTGAAATTAAAATGCCCAAAGTGAAGGCCGGTAACAAGGCTGACGGCCAGATTGTACTCACTGCCACAATCGGTGAAGTAACGCACAATGACACCTTTGCATTCCGGGTCTTTGGCAAGGCTCAGTCATTACGGGGTGAGATCGCAACGGTCGATCCGGAGGGACTGACCACCAAGATGCTGAATGGTTTTGGCTATAAGACACACGAATGGACAGGGGAGGCTGCATCGTTGGTGGTAGTGGGCCGGAATGCCCTGAAGGATAACCCTGCCACAGCAACCAGGCTGGAGTCTTTTGTGCGAGAAGGTGGCCGGGTGCTGATATTTGCCCAGGATCCTGATTGGATGCAAGAAGCACTGGGCTTAAGAGTGTGCCCGAAGGTAACCAGAAATGTCTTTGCCATTCCAAATTCTCCGGTAGCAAAGGGAATTGATACAGAAGATCTGAAAAACTGGACAGGTGAGAGCACACTTATTGAGGGCTACCCCGGATACGAAGGAGATTACCTGCGTGGAAATGAGGGAGAACAACCATATGCCGGATGGCACTGGGGTAACAGGGGCGGAGTCAGCAGCGCACCTATTGAGAAACCGCATCGCAGTGGTTGGACACCTTTACTGGAATGCGAGTTTGACCTTGCTTATACCCCGCTGATGGAGCTGGATTACGGACAGGGCAGGTTGATTGTCTGCACATTGGATCTGGAGGATCATGTGTCATTGGACCCGGCAGCACGGCTTATTGCCGGACAGGTTATGGATCATGCAATGAATTCTCCATTGGCACCACGGGCCAAAAAGGTCGTGTACCTTGGTGGAGACGCCGGAGCGTTCTGGCTTGACAAGATCGGAGTTAATTATCAGCGGTCTGCCACGCTTGACCCCAACGCCGAGCTGACACTCATTGGTGCTGATGCTGAAATGGATATGACCGCATTCAATACCTACCTGGAGAATGGGGGCAAAGCATTCTTCCTGCCGCGTGCTCAACCGGCCGGACCCCTTGGCATTACCCTGAAACGTGCTGCGGATGATTTTGCCGGATCACGGTCAGTGCCCGATTGGGCAGAAGCTAACGGTCTCAGCCTGTCAGACCTTCGTTGGCGGTCATACCTTGATTCGTCACCTTACATCATAAGCAATGGCGCGGAGATTGGGGCAGATGGTCTTCTTGGACGCAAGACTGTCGGAAAGGGTGCAGCAGTTTTCTGCCAGATTGACCCGGATGGCCTTAACGCTGATGAAAAGACCTATTTACGCTACACACGCTGGCGGGCTACACGTGCGGTAGCCCAGTTGTTGGCTAACCTTGGTGCCAGTTTTGAGGCCGACAGCAAGTTTTTCCAACCACTCCCGCCTGTACTTAATCCTGACCGTATGTGGATCGGGCCAACTGGCGATATGTCTGGAATCCAGGCTACCCCGCGTATGCCGGAAAAACTGACCATACCTGAGAGCGCAAAAGTAGGCTATTATCACCCGGATTACCTGTATGATTTCCATATGGGAGATAATCCCTACCGCTATTACCGGTTCTGATTGTGATGCTTCAGCGCTTCTCACCGGGGCGGGGTGGCATAAAGGGTCCAATCTCCGCTATGTACAATACCCGCCTCTGCGGGGAGCGCTGTTGTCACTTCAATTTATTAATATTTACATTCACTTATGCAGGGAGGTAAGTTATGGCAAATACATCAAGACAAAATTTCTTAGATACAGTCAATCACAGGCAACCGGAAAAAGTTGTCGTTGATTTCGGGTCAACGGGTGTCACGGGTATTCATGCTCTGATTGTTGAAAAACTTCGGAATTATTATGGCCTGGAGCAAAAACCTGTTAAAATAATTGAACCCTACCAGATGCTTGGAGAAATTGACCCGGATCTTATTGCGGCTATGGATATTGACGTGATCGGATTAATCGGGTTAAAGAACATGTTTGGTATTGCGAATGACGACTGGAAACAACACAGGACCATATGGGGCCAGGAAGTACTGTTACCCGGCAATTTTAACTATACCTGTAATGCCAACGGTGATGTTTTAATATATCCTGAAGGTGATACATCGGTCAGCCCCTGTGGAATGATGCCAAAATCAGGTTATTTCTTTGATGCCATTGAACGCCAGGGTCCAATTGATGACTCAACCCTGACTGTAGATGATAATCTTGAAGAATACAGTTTATTGACTGAGGATGAGCTGTCTTACTGGGGAAAGTTAATTGATCATTTTGAAGATAGCGATAAGGCACTGATAGCATCTTTAGGTGGTACGGGATTGGGAGATGTTGCATTTATTCCGGGATTGTCTCTTAGACATCCAAAGGGAATCAGAAGTGTCTCTGAATGGTATTTATCAACATTAATAAGAGAAGATTTCGTTAAGGAATTGTTTGACAGGCAAACAGATATTGCAATAGAAAACCTGAAACAGTTTTTCAGTTTGTTCGGGAACAGAATAAATGCAGTCTATATTTGTGGTACTGACTTCGGTACCCAGACTTCCACTTTTTGCTCACCTGAGGCATTCGACAATCTGTGGTTGCCGTATTATAAGAAAGTAAATGACTGGATCCACAGTAATACTGAATGGAAAACCTTTAAGCATTCCTGTGGTGCTATCGAGAAACTGATTCCAAATTTTACTGAGTCAGGATTTGATATTTTGAACCCGGTTCAAATAAATGCTGCCGGAATGGATCCGGTTAATCTTAAAAAGAAATACGGTGATAAAGTGGTTTTCTGGGGAGGTGGCGTTGATACTCAAAATACATTTGCCTTCGGAACACCTCAGGAGGTAAAGGACCAGGTAAAAAGACAATGTGAAATTTTAAATGAGAATGGAGGATTTGTATTTAATACAGTTCATAATATTCAGGCAAATGTCCCATTCGAAAATGTTATAGCAATGCTCGAAGCTTTACATGAGTTGCGCTGATGAAGTCAAAACGTAATCTTAATTCTTTAAACGTCAAATTACAGGCAAATGAAAGATATATTGGATAAAATCGCCCTTTGCGTAGAAGTTGGTAAAATAAATAAGCTATCGGCTTATCCTCCGAATATGAAAGGTCAGGAAGGTGCTGATGAACTTACAAAAAGAGCACTTGACGCCGGTTGTTCACCAAAAGAAATACTGGATACTGCACTGGTACCGGCAATGGCAATTATTGGCAATAAGTTTAGCCGGAATGAGATATATGTTCCGCAGATGCTCCTGTCTGCCAGAGCTATGAGTAGTGCGATGGTCCACCTTAAACCATTTTTTATTACGGGCCAGGCTGTAAGGAAGGGTACATTCATAATTGGAACCGTCAAAGGAGATCTTCATGATATTGGGAAGAACCTGGTTGCCATGATGATTGAAGGCAGCGGATGGGAGGTAATTGACCTTGGTGTTGATATCAGCAGTGCAAAATTCCTGAAAGCACTGGAAGAAAAACCTGATGCTATAGTTGGCCTTTCGGCTCTGCTGACCACAACGATGGAAAATATGAAAACCATCGTATCTGATATAAAAGAAAAACACATTAACACAAAGATTATCGTTGGCGGTGCACCGGTCACTCAGGAATACTGCGTTAAAATAGGTGCGGATCATTATTCACAGGACCCTCAGGGTGCTGTTGATTATTTGAATCAACTGGTAAATAATCGGACCCACTGATACAATTCTCCGGGAAAAACAAAAGAAGTCAATATCAATACAGATGCACCGGTTGTAAACATCGGTGGACGCATAAATCCTGCCAGGCGCTAAAGACTGATTTTAATATTGCAGGACAGGGATATCAGATAGCGTCTGACCCTGCTGTGTATCAGGGTGAGGCAGATGCTGATGTGTTGGAAATCAATGTCGGTATTGTTAGCCGGACCGATATCCGGCCGGTTTTATTTGGTTAATAGCCAATCTCCTGAGATTAAATATCTTAATAATTTATCACAAAGTTACATAATCAAACAGGTTATCGAAAAAATGATAAACAATGTCGATATTTTAAAAATATATAGTGTCCGGACCAAATTGTTTGCTCTTATAAATTGATTTGCTTTATGATCGGGTATTTCTGCAAGGTTTCATGATGAATTTTAAAACAAAAAATAGGGAATCATTAAACGTAAATGAAAGACATGAAATCTCCTGATGATGAATAAAATACTTACATATATAAGTTTAATGGTGGTTATTCCGGTAGCTGTCTTAACTGCCAATTATTCAGGAAAAGGAGGATTTGTGAGCTGGTTTGGTGTGAATAAAAATATTGCATTGGCAGATCACAAGGTTTCCGGCTTGTATGATAGTTGCCGCCAGCATTCTTATACCATTACCCTGAGCAGTATAAATCAGCAGACTGTCAAAGGTCTGGGGGGAGGAATGCCCTGGCCGTCTGGAAACGCATTCTCAATAACTAATTTTCCGGTTGGCCAGAAAAAGATATTGGACCTGGGCGTATCAGTTGTAAGAATTTTCTGGCATAACCAGGGTAATATGTTTGATGAGTCCGGTGTACCTACAACTAAAGGATTAACTATAATTGACAACTTTTTAGACGAAATACGATGGCTTTCTGAAAACAATATTCCGTACAATCTTGCCCCCGGTTTTAATACCCTGAACAGCAACGAATGCTACTTTCAGAAGGGTACAGACCAGGACGGCAGACCCCACGGAGAGTTAAAACAAGAGTATGAAGGGTCACTTGTTCAGGCGTTGTTATATGTATTAAACAGGATAAAGGAAGCTGACCTGCCAATGCCGGTAATGGTAACCCCGTTTAATGAACCGAACTGCCCCATTAACCAGCCCAATGCACCGGTGACCGGCAAAATGCCCGTTGATCAGGTTGTAAGGATATTTAAGCAAATGAAACAGGCTTTGATCAGGGAAGGCTTCGGTGACATAGAATTTGGTTATTGTGATGCCGGAGAGGTAATCTATGCATGTGAATACTTGGGAAATTCACACGGTTTAAATGGTCGCCATTCGCTTGGGGATGAAAGATGGCCGTTGGTCAACCACGGATCTGAAAAATATGACGCTGCGCTGGACGAAGCCATAGACTGTTTTGTGTATCATGGTTATTATGCCGAGAGTAACCGTCTGCAACCTTTTGTAAACGGATTCAACGAATGTAACGACGGTCGTGACCTGTGGCAGACAGAATACTGCTACTGGCATGAGGACAGAGGCACCGGGGAAGCCGGGATAAAAAGAGATTATGACTCCGGAATGATGGGCCGTTTTATTTCCGATATGGCTTATCTTAAAGCAAACTACTGGGAGATGTGGATCATGTTCAGAAATGGAACTCCACCGGCCTCTGATGCAATGTTTACAGTTGATTTTAATCCTCCTGCCTATTATGCTTTCCAGAAAATCTTTAAGAACATAACCCCCGGGGCAACAAAAGTAAGAAGAGTCTTCTCCAATATTCCCGACATACCGGATTATGATCAGCAGTATATGAATTCAGTCGCATTTGTAAGCGAAGAAAAAACCATGCTTGTCATTTTGAACGGCTCTGACGGTATAATTGAAACAAGCGTAAAAGGATTGTACGGAGAAAAAGCTGAGGTGTGGCAGATCAAAACAGGCCAGGAGACTGGTAAAGGGAAAGATTTTGAAAACAACCCCCGCTATAATAGACCTATGGACCTGATTAATACTGATATGATTGAAGACGGGATGATCAGATCAGTCAAACTGGAAGCTCACACAATCACAATCATCCTGACTGATGGTGGAGACTCAGTACAGACAAACAATGTCAGGTTTATTAAGAATGGTAACGAGAATGAAGCCAAATCTGCTGAAAGTGGCCGTCTGCCTGGCAGGGCAGATATGCAGTCAACACCTGATAATGAGCGATACACTTTTGCGGGCTGGCTCTCCAAGAAAACGGGAGAGGAACCGGATTTACAATTAATACACTTGTACCTGAACCAATAGAATAGTATTAAAATGAGATACATATTTCTTTTTAATCTTTTGTTGGCATGTCTTGGCTCTTTTGCTCAGAGCGAAGGTCGGGTAATCATACCATTAAATGGTGAATGGGAATTTGATCAGACTAAAACTGCATTTCCTCCGGCCAGGTATACCCGGAAAATACCTGTTCCCGGCCTGGTACATCTGGCACAACCACGAATTGAGCAGTACGACAAGTTATTCCAAAAGCCGGCGAAAGTTGAGAAAATGGAATTGCGCCATGATTTCTATACCGATTACACGCCAATGTACAGTTGGTACAGAAAGAAAATCAACATAGAAAAAAGTTTGAGTGACAAAAAACTTTTCCTGACTATCAGGAAAAGCCAGTATGTAACCCTGATCTATGTGAACGGGATGTTAATGGGACACTCCGTGGAGTGTTACACTCCCATAGAAGTAGATATCACCAGGGCTGTAAAGTTTGGCGGTGAAAATGAAATTCTGATACAGGTGGGTGATCGTGCCTGGCTCCCAAGTGAAGCTGCCGGTGGTACTGACAAAGAAAAAATACGCTACCTGTCAGGGATATGGGACGATGTCTTCATTACCGCAACCGGAAATCTCAAGGTGGACAAGGTGTTGTTCCTTCCGTCGCTGGCAAAAAAAACAGTGACAGCAAAAATATTGGTCCGTAGCGCTTTCCCACCACAACTTGTCGAAATAGATCCTAAGGAAGATCATTGTCGTGTATTGTTTACCATTAAAGAAAAAACAAGTGGTAAAACGGTGGCTTCACAAACCATTGAAGGAACCGCAAAGAGGGATGATAAAACGTATTTTGAAGCAGATATACCCATCAGTGATCCGGTGGCATGGTCACCTGAGAATCCTTTCCTCTATGAAGGTGAAGTAAAAATATTTAATCTCGACAAGTTGACTGACTCCTGTTCCGTAAAGTTTGGGATACGCGATTTCAAAGCAAGGGGCAAAACTTTCTCGCTGAACGGAAGCCGGTACTTTCTCAGAGGTTCCAATATCACCCTGCAGCGCTTCTTTGAAGATCCTGACTGTGGAAGCCTGCCATGGGACAGGGAATGGGTTAAGAAAATGCTGATAGACATACCTAAGTCGCTGGATTGGAACGCTATGCGGATATGCGTCGGCGTTGTTCCTGACTTTTGGTATGACTTATGCGATGAATATGGAATTCTTCTGCAGAACGAATGGCTGTACTGGCAGGTGCACGGTTGGGATTACCAGCTTCGTCAGGAATACACCAACTGGGTATGGAGCGATGGAAATCATCCAAGTATTGTCATATGGGACGCTATCAACGAAAACTGGAATATGTATGTGGGGAATGTGCTTATTCCGGAATTAAAGCTGCTTGATCCCACGCGGATATGGGATGCGGGATGGATGTCAGCTGACGATATGGGTAAGAATAAGGAAATGGCCGAACCTCACCCTTACAAAATGGCATCATATGAGACTCTTGACTCTCTCCAGATGGCCCGTCACTTTAAAGATCGTCCTTACAATCTGGGTAAGTTGAATGAATATTTACCATCGGATATCCTGGATGCAGGTATTCCCCAACTGGTAAACGAGTACGGCTGGATATTTCTTTGGAGAAACGGAAGTCCGTCTAAAATATCCATCAATAACTATAATTATTACCTTGGCAGGAATGCGACTCCGGAAGCTTGCCGGAACCTGCAGGCATACTGGTTGCAACTGGAAACCGAATGGTTACGGTCGGAGCGGTCACTTGCAGGAGTATTGGCATTTTCCTACCTGGCCAATAATTATGCCTATACAGGCGACTGGTTTATAAACAATATTAAAGATTTGGAGCCATCGCCGACACTGTTGTGGTTCAGGCATTGTTTTGCTACGGAAGCAGTTTTTATCGATCTCGCCGATGAACGATATACAAAACATATCCCCCCTCACCGACCGGGCAGTGATTTGGCTATTAATCTGTTGGGCATAAATGATTTGGGCAGGAGATCGGAGGGTAAATTGTACATTGAACTTTTCGATGACACAGGTGAGGCTGTGATCAGAAAGCAATCGGAAATAACTATCGATCCCTACGGCAAATTACTTATTCCAACGGCATTGAAACTGCCGGAAAAACCCGGAGGTTATGTGATTGTTGCAGAATATTATCCTGCAGGTAAAATCGATCCGGTAATCAGTCGCCGGTTTATCAAAGTAGGTGAAAGTCAATCCTTTAAATACTATGAAATAAGTCATAACTTCAACCATGTTAATGGACAATAAGATCACTTTAAAAATAATTGCAGATCACGAAACTGCTTTCATAATAACACAAACAGGAAGAGATAGATTTAAAAATAAAAACCTAAGAGACAATTAACTTTATATTAATCACTTCTGTCATGAAAAGACATTTATTGCATTTCATTTGGAACGCCTGTATTTTAATAACAGTAATGATTGTCGTTAGCTGTGAGAATGATTTATCAAAAAAGCCGGTTCTTGTCAAAGAAGTACAACTTGACAAATCCGAGATAACATTAATATTAATTGGTGATACCGAGAAGCTGACAGCCACGGTTTTGCCTGAGAACGCAACTAACAAGAAGGTCGCATGGACTTCGGATGATGAAAATGTTGCAGTGGTCGACAGCCTTGGTACTGTAACCGCCAAAGGCCAGGGCCAGTGCAAGGTAACCGTTACTACCGACGACTTTGGTTATACCGCAAGCTGCCAGGTAACGGTTCCGGAGCAGCCTCCGGTGGTGATTGATGTCACCGGAGTAACATTGGAACAGACCGAATTGATGCTGAATATTGGCGAAACCAGGCAGCTGAGTGCTGTTGTTGAACCTGAAAATGCAACGAATAAGAACGTTACATGGTCAACACTCGACTATAAAATTGCTACCGTTGACAAGAACGGAGTAGTAAAGGCCAATGCTCAGGGTGAAACATTGGTATGTGTTACTACTGTCAGCGGAGCAATCAAGGAATGCTGCAAAATAGTCGTATCTGCACCTGTAACCGGTGTGAGTTTCAGAATGGGTGAGGTTGAAATCATATCAGGCGAAATGCAAAAGCTTATGGCAACCGTTTTTCCATTGGACGCCCTGAACCGGAATGTCACATGGAGCTCAGCCAACCCGGAAATTGCAGAGATTGATGATCAGGGTGTTGTGACTGCCAAAACTCCTGGTCTGACCAGAATCACTGTGACAACTGTACAAAATGAAAAGAAGGCGGGTTGTTATGTTAAAGTGTTACCGGCACCACCCTATTCCGAATTTGTAAAAACATATGGTTCAAAATTTGTCCTGAAAGGTAAAGAAATAGTCTTTAAAGGTGCCGGTCAGTGGCCGGGCGCAGGCTGGACAAGCAGTACCTATCAGAAACTGGCAAGTATAGGATTTAATAGTGTTCGGCTTTATATTAATGCAAGCAACTCGACACTTGAAAATCCAGGCAATGTTTTCCCTGACTTTTCCACTATTGACAATCAGATTTCAATGGCACGGGAAAACAACATGACAGTCATTTTAAATGTACATCATTCCCCCGGTTCCGGTGGAAGGATCAGTGATCGTAACTTCTTTATCTATCCGGAATATCAGTTAAGACTTGCCACCTTTTGGAAAACAGTCGCGGAACGGTATAAGGATGAGCCAACGGTTGTCGGTTATGATCTGATTAATGAGCCAACAGTAAGACTGGATCCCGGTGCAACAAGTAATTATGATTGCAATGGCACTCCTTACCTGAAGTACTTTGAGAACTACAAGAATATAATTCAAAGTGTAGTTAATGCTATAAGGGAAGTTGATAATACACACATAATATTTACGGAACGCCTCTGGATAGATCCGGGTTCAAATTGCTATAACTGCTGGTGGTTCGGAATAAATGACCAGAGAGATTGCTGGCAGAACTATGACGGCAAATTCAACTTTCCTGATATTACAGACCCTGCAGGTAATTATTCCTATACATATCATTGCTATGAACCCAATACATATTGCCACCAGACGTTATCCTCGCCTCCCGGGACTGCAATGTATCCTTCTAGCAAAATTGCCCGGCACAATGAAGGCCCGAATGGTGTCCCGCCATGGAGGTATAGTAAGGAATACCTGGACTATGCTTACACCATACCTATGGCTTATATAAGAGAGGTGAAAAATGTGCCGGTATATATCGGTGAGCTGGGAATTCATGAAGGGAATTACCAATACGGAGGTACTCAATATGTTCAAGATCTTTATGATTTATTGCTTAATTGTTACAAATTGAGCAGCAGCTTCCATCCGTACAACATTGGTGAGTTTCATCCAAATATGAATGCCAATCATGAATTCGCATTAAGAAAAGCATTTGGTACAAATTAATGATCGGATGATTGATGGTCAGAATAAAACTGTTATCACATATTATCCATAGTGCTCTCATTGCCCTGACAATGATGATCGTTGTCAGTTGTGAGAATGATCTATCGAAAAAGCCGGTTCTTGTCACTGAAGTACAACTTGACAAATCCGAGATAACATTAATATTAATTGGTGATACCGGGAAGCTGACAGCCACGGTTTTACCTGAGAATGCAACTAATAAGAAGGTTGCATGGACTTCGGATGATGAAAATGTTGTAGTGGTCGACAGCCTTGGTACTGTAACCGCCAAAGGCCAGGGGCAGTGCAAGGTAACCGTGACTACCGACGACTTTGGTTATACCGCAAGCTGCCAGGTAACGGTTCCGGAGCAGCCTCCGGTGGTGATTGATGTCACCGGAGTAACATTGGAACAGACCGAATTGATGCTGAATATTGGCGAAACCAGGCAGCTGAGTGCTGTTGTTGAACCTGAAAATGCAACGAATAAGAACGTTACATGGTCAACACTCGACTATAAAATTGCTACCGTTGACAAGAACGGAGTAGTAAAGGCCAATGCTCAGGGTGAAACATTGGTATGTGTTACTACTGTCAGCGGAGCAATCAAGGAATGCTGCAAAATAGTCGTATCTGCACCTGTAACCGGTGTAAGTTTCAGACTGAGTGCTGTAGAGGTTATCGCCGGTGAGACGCAGATCCTGACCGCAACTGTTTTTCCTCTGGACGCTATAGACCGGAATGTGACATGGAGTTCACATAATCCTGATGTTGCAGAGGTTGACAATAACGGTATGGTATATGCCAAAGCGGTTGGAAACGCTTTAATTGAAGTCACTACTGTAAAAGGTGAAAAAAAGGCAACCATTTCAGTGAAGGTGGTCCCGGTACCTCCACAAACCGGTGGTTTCGTGAAAACATACGGTACAAAATTTATTTGTGACAGGAAGGAAATAGTTTTCAACGGCATGGGATTCTATCACAGTAACGGATATGGACCACCAGTCAGTTCTTTCAGTGCTGAAAATTATGCGAAAATGGCCTCTGTCGGCTTTAACACCATTCGATTGTACGTGAGCGCGGCAAATTTTGAAAACTCCGCAGAAAGTGCCACTCCTTACCGGGAGGAAATGTTCTCATGGCTTAACAATCATATCGCCTGGGCGAAACAGAATGACCTGAAGATAATTCTGGCTATGATCCATTCACCACTAGCCACCAGTATAAGCGACAGGGCACTCTTTACCGATATCAACCGTCAGGTCAGGCTTGCTGCAGTATGGAAGGAAATAGCAGGCCGTTACAAAGACGAGACCACCATCGCCGGTTTTGATCTTACCAATGAACCGACGGTTAAAGTCTATAATCCCGATAATGCCCCCTATGACTGCAACGGCACGCCTTACCTTGATCATTATGTGCATTATCAGAAAATTATACAAAGTATTGTTGACGCTATAAGGGAAGTGGATATGAATCATATAATCATTACCGAACGGTTATGGCTGGATGGTGGTCATTACTCTTTCGCTCAACATGATCAACGTGACTGTTGGCAGAATGTAGACGGAAAATTCAATTTCCCTGATATCTATGACCCTGCCGGGAACTATGCATATACATATCATTGCTATGAACCCAACACATATACGCATCAACCGGTAACGAGCACAAATATCTACCCTTCAAATTCCATAGGCAGATATAATGAAGGTCCTGCCGGTATTCCTCCCTGGAGGTACTGCAAAGAATACCTGGACTATGCATTCACAGTACCCCTGGAATATATCTGGAATGTTAAGAATGTGCCGGCTTTCATTGGTGAGACAGGCATTTTTACAACTAATTTTGACAACAATAAAGGAGGGGCCCAATGGTTTGAAGACGTTTATGATTTGCTCCTTGACAGGTACAGAATAAGTGTCAATTTTCATCCGTATTATATTCATGAAATCACCACGAATTTTGATCCGAGATTTGAAGCTGCTTTCAGAAAAGCATTCGGAACTGATAACTAAATAATATACGTTTTCCCAACCTTGTTCTTTTATTGCAGATCATATGCTAACCCACAATTCATAAACCTGCACGTTAAACCGTGCTGATTTACCGGAAAACAGGTTTTGTCAGGAGTCAGATATTTATCATATAAATTATCGAAATTATAGTATCAAATGTCGTTATAACTAATCTATGGATTTCTTTTTATAACATATATTTGGTTAGACATAATTTGCCTTGTCGGGAAGTGTTGAAGACTGGGGGAACAATAATTTTTAATGGACATATACTTAGTCCTGGTGCATGTGTATGATGACTGATCATGAGTTATATAGAAATTTTCATTATCTCTTAATGAATTTTATGGTAATCCCGGAGGATAACAATCATACAAGTTCATCATTTTTCGAAAGACACAGCTTGTCAGACAAGCCAAAAAAAACAATTATACCTAAATAATGATATTCACGAATGAGGAAGTTGACAATGGATATTATAAGAGTTTTTCAATGAAACACAGTAGTAATAAATGAACCAAAATGTATTTTAACCATCTAACCTGAGTTTGTATGAAGACAAAATCTATTTTTATTGCAGTTCTTGCGGTTGTGTTTATTCTCGCAGGCTGCAAAAAAGAAATTCTTGTGACCGGAGTCGAGGTCTCTGATGATTTGGTTAAATTGTACTCAGTCGGTGCTACCAAGCAGTTGACTGCGGAGATTACGCCAGAGGATGCCACTGACAAGAATGTAACCTGGGAATCGAGCAACAATAGTGTTGCTACGGTTGACCCTGAAGGATTGGTTACCGCGAAAGGTGCCGGACGATGCATAATTACTGTAACCACTAACGACGGTGGACTTCAGTCAAATTGTGTGTTGGAAGTGGACCTGACAACCTATGTAACGGGTATTTCGCTTAATAAAACCAATTTAACCCTTAATGGACCTCTTGGGACCAAAGAAACATTGGTTGCGACTATCGCCCCGCCCAATGCTGACAACCTGACCTATACCTGGAGCACGAGTAATCCGGCAGTAGCCCAGGTCAGCGAAACTGGCGAAGTAGTCTCCATCTATCCTGGCACATGTACTATTACCGCTACTACAGAGTACACTACAGGAGGCGGAGTACATACAGCAACATGTGAAGTGACCGTGCTTGTTCCTTACGAAGAAATAAGCATGAAAACCAGCACTTATCTGCTGACTGGCGCAGAACAAACCCTGGTAGTCAGTTTTGAACCCTCTTATGCTACCAACAAGGAAATGGAATGGAAATCCTCTGATGAATCAGTAGCAACAGTCGATGCGGCAGGTGTTATTAAAGGTATTGCTGGAGGAAGTGCAACTATCACAGCGAAAAATAAGGATACAGGAGAAGAGTTGATCTGTGAAGTCGGTGTTCTTGGCCAGGGCTACGTGAAGGAGATTACCTTTGAAGATGGCACCAGTGGTATTACAGGAAGGGTAAATAATGGATGGAAACTTGACGGTGATGTGCAGATCGGTAATGGTCGTACTGCATATGGTGGAAATGACAGAGACGCCCTTCAGGTAGTTGACTTCAATGGTATACCAGCATTGTGGTTAAATTTTGTATTCCCTTCAGAAGTAGGACGTCAATGGGCAACATACCGGTTCAGCTTCCCATCAGCAATTGTACCTATAGTCGCAGTTGCCACGAAGTTGGAGTTTGATTTCTGGATTGCAGAGAATACTATAAATGGTAGCGGTGGTGATTATGATTATGGTAGCTATCAGTGGGACCTGATACACGGTAGTACATCTGATGAGGGATTCAGATTAAAACCAGATCCAACCAATGGTGAATTAAAGCCTTCATTTATTAAGGCTAACTCAGAGTTAATCGGCACCTATTATAAATATCACCTGGTAATAGATCTGACCGATCCCGCTCAGTTCACAAATAACAAGGCTTTCGCTGACAAACCCGGATTAACTCGTTTTGCATTCCAGTTTGGACAATGGGGTGTATGGGTCGAAGATCCTGTATATCTTACCAACATCAAGATAATTATAGAATAAAACTACAATGGTAATAATACTAAACAACTAGTAGTATGAAAAGGCAATTCATATATTTGATTCCGGCGGTTGTTTTTCTGACAATTGCTATGATATCTGTCAGTTGCAAAAAAGACCCTGTTCGCGAAGGTGTTCCTGTGACTGCTATCACTCTCAACAAATCAACCCTCGTCTTCGATTATATCGATGATCAGGCACAGCTTACGGCAACCGTCGAACCTGATGATGCTGACAACATGAGAATTATTTGGACATCATCTGACCCGAATATTGCCGAAGTTGACAGCAAAGGTATGGTAACCGCTAAACTGAAAGGGACATGCCTTATCCTCTGTACTTCGGATGATAACAGCATTACTGCATTCTGTGAAGTTACCTCAAAAGGCTTGCCCAGACCTCTCGAATCCGCAGTCTTCAATATTCCTGAAGAAATTTCGGTAAACGTTGACGATTCAGTCAAGGTGGTTCTGCAGGTTACCCCTGAAAAAGCAACCTTGAAAAGTATAAAGTGGGAATACGTCCCTGCAGAGGTTGTTCCGGCTGAGAATGGTCCGTATGAAGGCGAAAACGACGATATCGTCTATATAAGCCAGTATGATACCTTAAATGCAAAGCAGAGATGGTTGGTCCAGGATCTTTTCTGTAATATTCTGAAGCTTGGCCAGGTAGGTACCCTGGTTGCAACTCTTACAGATGCTTACGGAACAGAAGTGGTGGTAGAAACTCCGATTAAGGTAACTCTTGTTGAACCACAGATTGAAATGATTTCAGTACCGGCCACACCTGCAGAGGGCTTTTTACAGGGCGGTTTATGGGAGCCAAGGGAAGGAGTTGGAAGTAGCTCAACATTCAGGTCCATTATCACCCAGGCCTATAAAATTTCTAAATTTGAAGTGACACAGGATATCTATCTGTGGGTAATGGGTGAGACTTATGGTCAGGAGTATGCCAGAAGACAAATTACCGGAGCCCGTGATAACAAACTCAATGAAATGCCAATCTCCTCATGTAGCTGGGATAAGGCCATGGTATTTATTGAAAAATTGAATGAAAAAACAGGTAAAAGCTATCGTCTGCCTACTGAAACTGAATGGGAGTGGGCAGCTCGTGAAGCAAAAGTTACACCTACTTCATTCTATGGCGGACGTCCGTTCGCAGAAATTATTGGCGAAACATATCCTGATTTTTGTTCGAATCCTCAGGATCCTGCAGTTACCAGGCCTCCCGGCGGCAATCCTCCGGATGGATATTGGGCACTTGTTGATACTAAATACCCCGGACCCGCAAATGCAGGTATTCGCAGACAGCATGACAAAGACGGTGTTGCACTGTGGGGCGGTGGTGTCAACCATTATGTAATGAAAACTGTGGATAAACAAAAGGGATATGAATTGATGCCTAATGAACTTGGTATCTACAATATGCTGGGTAATGTACAGGAATGGTGTTCTGACTGGTATGGCCCATATCCTACAGGAACAGTGACCGATTATGCCGGACCGGAAACGGGCACAAATAAAGTGCATCGTGGAGGCAGCAGGGATAACGGCGGCGGTGTTCGTATAGATAACCGACAGAATGAACCTCCTACAGCTTCGGGAGGACACAAGGGAATTAGATTAGTATTATAAATAGGTTGGTTTCCAGGGTTGTTAGAGTGAAGAGTGAGTTCAAAGCTCAACTCTTCACTCTTATTTTATGAAACTTCTCTGTCTGCTCAAATCTTTAATCAGCTGACCCTTAAGAGGTGGCTATATTGTTGATATCCAGGCTTGTCCCGGTACGCCGGGAAGACGATACCTGCGGGAAGCTCGTGAAGAAGCAAAGGCAGATCCGGAATGCCATTCTTTTTGTCCCGGATTTCCTGACCGGAAGCTGTTTGGTAAAATATGCAACTGTTTTGAATTATTGAAAAATGAGACATGTTAAGGGTCGATAATTGATTCAGTCATGAAATTATCTATTACCGGTTGGCGCATTTCGGCTGTTTTACTCCTGGCTATGTGTCAATTGATCACAAGTTGTGAGAAGCAATTACCCAAAAAGCAGGTTCGTGTCAGCGGCGTGGAAATTGACAGATCTGAAGTGACCTTATTGTTAATTAATGATACTGTGAGCCTGAAAGCATCAGTTCTTCCTGAAGACGCTACAAACCGGGATATTGAATGGTCTTCCGGCAATAATGCCGTTGCAACGGTTGACAGTTGTGGGTTGGTAACCGCCAGCGGTGTAGGTCAATGCATGATTACCGTTACTACTGACGACTCAGGTTACACGGCAACTTGTAACATAACGGTTCCCGAACAGCCTGCTGAAGTAATTGATGTTACCGGCGTCACCCTGGAACAAAGCCTGACTCTCCTTATTGGCGAATCACGTGTTCTGAATTTCACAATATCGCCTGAAGATGCTACAAATAAGAATGTTAGCTGGAGCTCAGGAAATCAGGATATAGTATATGTTGACAATTCAGGGAAGATAAATGCCAGGAGCGCAGGTACCACCACCATTACAGTTACTACAGAAGATGGCGGCTTACAGGCAACATGTAAAATAAGTGTGAAAGATGTGGCAATGACTGGTCTGTACAGACCGATTATGGGCTTTCTGAAGACTGATGGGAATGTGTTTAAGGATGAGTCTGGTCAGGAAGTGGCAATAAGGGGAATAGGGAACATTTATACAGAACAGGATTTTAAGAATGCAGCGACCATAGGATTTAACAATATCCGTTATTATCTTTTTGCAAAAGACTATGAAGTAAACGAAGGCTCTTCCTATAACTGGACAAAGCTGAACAATGCCGTTGCCTGGGCCAAAAAATACAACCTGACACTTGTTCTGGCCATGATGGACAGGCCGGGAACCAACGGCCCGGAATTTTTTACAACTCCTTCATATCAGGACCGGCTTGTTAACTTCTGGAGGGCACTTGCCGATAATTATAAAGATGAAACGGCAATTGCTGCTTATGGCCTCATGAACGAGCCGCCTATAAGTGTTGACAATCCTGATAATGCCCCTTACAGATGCGGAAATGATCAGGATGGTCATCATCCGCCGGAGTGCGGGGATAATGGAAAAATTCGTTTTCAGCAGCAATTCGAACAATATCAGGCTTTTATACAGCGTATCGTGGACGCAATCAGGGAGGTGGATATGAATCACACTGTTATTGCCGAACGTCTATGGCTTAGTGGCGGTCATTTCAGTTTCGTGCCGAATGATCAGAGAGATTGCTGGCAGAATTTTGACGGAAAATACAATTTCCCGGATATTAATGATCCTGCCGGTAATTATGCATATGAATACCATTGCTACGAGCCGGGCCGGTATGTGCATCAAACTGTAAATTTCAATTGCTGGGAGGGCAACTGCTGTACTGACTGTGACCGGACGTATCCCTCTTCCACAGTTGCCAAATGGAACGTGTTTAACCTTTCGACTAACGGGTCATGGACCATGTCAAAAGCTTTCCTGGATTATGAATATACAGTGCCTTTGAATTATATAAGAAACGTCAAAAATGTCCCCGCCTATATCGGGGAGTGGGGCATACATAAGGCCAACTTTGAGAATAACTCAATCGGCCAGAACAGAGGCGGAAGACAATACGTCCTTGATCTGGAGGAAGTGTTTTCAACTTACAGGCTGAGCTGTAGTTTCCACCCATTTTTCATGGCCGAGGTCAGTCCTGTTTTCGACCAGAACCTGGAAGAAGTATTCAAAACTGCTTTCAATACGTGGAAATAGAATTAATGTATCATCTTAACAGAAATAAATAATATGAAAAAAGGATTGCTATTTTTAGCGTTGTGTGTAAGCACATCATTTTTGTTTGCGCAAAAGGGTCCTGATCAGAGTCAGTTTGACCCTCGCAGCACGGAATGGTATACACCGGTTCCTCCAAGGGTACAGGCAGCCAAAACGCCAGGTCAGCCACCATCCGATGCCATTATACTGTTTGACGGGAAAGATCTTTCAAAATGGGAATCATCGAATGATGTCAAAGCTGGTAACAAACCGGAACCTGCTCCCTGGAAAATTGAAAAGGACGCTATGTATGTCGTTCCGGGTAAAGGTGGAATCAGGACAAAAGAATACTTTGGCGATTGCCAGCTGCACATCGAGTTCAAATCTCCGGACCCGGAAAACTATAGTGGCCAGAACCGAGGCAACAGTGGTATATTCCTTCCAGGCGGATACGAAGTTCAGGTGCTTGATGCTGATAATAATACGACCTATGTGAATGGTATGGTGGGGAGTATCTATAAACAGAGCGCCCCCCTGGTTAATGCCTATACCAAAAATGGCGAATGGCAGGTTTACGATATTTATTGGAAAGCTCCTCTGTTTGATGGCGAGGGCAGCCTTGTATCGCCGGCTATGATCACCGTCGTGCTCAACGGCATTGTTGTACAGAATAATTATATTCTGAAGGGCGATACACCTTACCGGGGTTTACCAAAATACACAGCACATGGCCGTATGCCAATATTACTTCAGGACCACGGTACTGAAGTGGGCTTCAGAAATGTATGGATCAGAAATTTGTAACAAGAATATAAAAACAATCAGCATGAAAAACTATCTCATAGCAATCATCGCTTATGCTTGTCTCGTGACAACCGCATGTGCACAAAATCCTGCATACCGGCTGGATCTTACCAAGGGAAGTATTGACGCATTGCCGGTCGGATGGACTCTGACCACATTCCAGAAAGATCATGTTCCCGGGTTTGCAATTAAAGAAGATGCCAGGGGGCGTTATCTGTCTCTCACAGGAAGTGGTGATCCTGCAGCTGTTGCCTATATCTCTGCCAACACACATCTGGCTCCCGGAACGTACGAGTATAAAGTGGTCTTTTCAATGTCTGATGATGTGAATCCGCAACGTAACCTTCTGTTTCAGATCAACCGTGGTGGCATAGAGAGCTTTTACCGGCTGGAAAACGGTATGGTTGAAGGACGTGAAACATTCGTTATTGAAGACAATAACCAGGTAGATGATGTAATACGTATTCTCTACCGCTTCAATTCAGGCGGTGAAGTTAAAATCCGCTCAATGGCCATCACTCCCGCTGAGCCTGTTAAACCCAGGTGGGCCAGGTTTGCATGCACACAGGATACCATAAGAACCCGCCAGGATATGGCAGCCATTGCCGTACAGGCAGCCAAAGAAAAAGCAGATCTGCTCCTGTTTTATGAAAATGTTGCTCAATCAGGGCGGGAGGCATTGGATGGCGATACGCTTATGACCATATTCTCTCAGCTGGCAGCAAAACATCGCATGTATGTGGCTGCATCTATTTATGTGGTTGATAAAACCGACGGTAAGAAATATAACAGAGGGCTTTTATACGATCGCAGCGGCAAACTTGCCGGAGTATATGACAAGATTCATCCCTACAGTCCAGAGGTAAACTGGGAAGGAGTAACTCCGGGAACAAAAACAGATATTTTCGAAACCGATTTTGGCAAAGTCGGAATGGTCATTTGTTATGATAGCTGGTTTACCGATGTGACACAGCTCCTTGCCTTAAAAGGAGCCGATGTAATCCTTTTCCCCGTGGCAGGTTACTACAGAAGCCTTATCCCGGCGCGTTGTGCAGATAACCGGGTTCGTTTTGTCATCTCTGTCAAAGATAAACGAATGGGGTATGGTATTTTCGATTCCGCAGGCCGTGATGTTCAGAATCCTGATAAGGACCCGACTGTGTTCGTGAGGTCTTCTGCCCAATCATTCAAAGATGTTCGAACATTCGAAGTAGGCGGAGCCGGATTACTGGTTGCAAGTCTTGACCTGAACTGTAATGTTTCTCCTCATGACTGGGGAGGAAACATGGTTGATGCTCCCGGCGGAAAAAGAAACCGTGATGATCAGGTGATTTACCTGGATGATATGATCAAAAAGGAGAAGGAAAGGTGGTGGAAGAATTAAGACTGAATTGCTGTTGATCCCATACGCTGGTATTGTTAAACAGAAAGTCGATATTTTATTATAAAGAAGACCTTGCCTGTGACATCTGCCCGTTGGGATAACAGGCCAGAATATCCGGCCGGCTCCGATTATTAACAGCCGGGGGATTACAGCTCACAGAATGAAGATTATTTTGTTCCCGGGAATTGTTGCATGAAGTGCCGGGGGATTCTTATACGAAAGTAAATTAATTGATCTACCGGTAATAAACTCAGGGAAACCTTTGTCAATGATGCAAGATGTTACTGGAGAGTGAGAGTAAAATTGAATATAATCCGATGAAAGTCAGAAATTTTTATCTGATCAATAAGGGAGCACAATATATCATCGAAATACATTATAAATGATGTCGATATTATATAAGCATTTTTTCGACTTTTCCGATAAATTTACTGCAGTAAATTAATCATTGTGATAAGAATGGATTTTATCATTGAACTCATCTGATTTAAGTTTAAATGTAGTATAGCATTATGTACAAAAAAACGACTAACCTATTGAAATGTACTGAGCACATTATGAAGCCTTTAAGTCTCTTAATAGTCTTCTTAATGGTTATGTCAGTATCATTGTACGGGCAGCAGACCAGGTCAATTAAAGGTTTGGTAACAGATCCTGATGGCCTTCCGCTGCCGGGAGTGAACATTATCGAAAAAGGTACCTACCACGGTACTACAACTGATGAAAATGGTCAGTACTCTTTCTCTGTTCCTGACAATAATTCTGTTGTTTTGGTTTTTTCATTTCTTGGATTCGAAACACAGGAAGTTACCATAGGTGCCAGGAGAACGATCAATGTGGTAATGGCCGAAGCATCTGAAGTGATCGAAGAAGTTGTGATCATCGGATACGGGGCTCAGAAAAAGGAAACCATTGTAGGATCCATTTCACAGGCTGCACAGGAGGACCTGAAACGGACCGGCAACGTGGCAGACTTTAGTAATGCATTGGCAGGGCAGATTCCCGGTTTGGTGACACTGACCAGCTCGGGTGAGCCCGGAGGAGGATCCGGCTGGGGTGAAAGCGCAACCCAGATTTATATTCGCGGAAAAAGCACCTGGAACAATGCAAACCCTTTAGTGCTGGTTGACGGAGTGGAAAGAAGCTTGAACAATATCGATATTAACGAAATTGCTTCTATATCGGTTTTGAAAGACGCTTCTGCAACAGCTGTTTTTGGAGTAAAGGGTGCAAACGGCGTTATCCTGATCAATAGTAAAAAGGGACAGGAAGGGAAAATGCTCGTAAATGCCAGTTATACAGTGTCAGGGACCATGTTGTCCAAGGTGCCCAAAACCCTGGATTCATATGACGCCATGATGGCCAAGAATGAAACAATTGAAAGAGAAATAGCTTTCAGACCTGCTTCATGGAGCGCGTTTGTTCCTGCTGATATTGTTGCACTATATCGATGGACCCCCGACATGCCCGAAGAGTACAAAGAACTTTTCCCGAATGTTAACTGGCAGGATGCCATGTTCGAGAAAATGGGATTTACTCATAAAGCCAACCTCAATATTCAGGGAGGCAATAAGGATATCAAGTACTTTAATTCAGTAAGTTATCTGAAGGAAGGTGATATGCTGAAGAATTATGACAATGGTAAAGGTTACAGCCCTTCGTTCAACTATGACCGTATGAACTTCAGAAGTAATTCTGAAATAGCACTTACCTCTACGACACAGTTAAAGATCAATTTCGACGGATATTTCGGCATCAAGAAAGCGATGTGGAGCGCCGGAGCCAATACCGGGGAGAACAGTGTTCCTACATATATGTGGAGTACACTGTATGGTATGGCTCCCAATTTGTTCCCCGTCCAGTACTCTGATGGATACTGGGGCACAAACATAGAGTACCAGAACATATCCAATCCACTGGCAGGCATGTATAATTCAGGGATTCAGTATCAGAGGACTACTTCATTAAACTCTATTATTAAACTGGAGCAGGATTTGAAATTTATTACTCCCGGTCTGACGATGACAGGGATGTTAAGTTTCAATAACAATATCAGTTCGCATGGAGGACTCTATGACAATTACTCTACACGCCCTACTGACAGTAATACTCTTTACAAGTCAATCAATCATGACTGGCGTTATGGACCGGATTCGTACAGTGTAAGGTATTTCAGGGAAAGTACAGGTGATTATGCCTGGTCTGTACAGCCCTGGAGTATTCAAAATGAAAGCTCATTTGCCAGCAATGGCCTGTGGGGAAGACTGCCCGTGGACCGTCAGTTGCTGTATCAGTTCCAGCTGAGCTACGCCAAAAAAATAGCTGAATTGCATAATATTACCGCTATGGGACTCTTCCAGCGTGAAGAGAATGCCTATGGGAACGAATTTAAGCACTACCGGGAAGATTGGGTATTCCGCGGTACTTATGATTTTGATTCCCGTTATATGGTTGAATTCAACGGGGCATATAACGGTTCGGAACAGTTCGGACCGGGATATCGTTTTGCATTCTTCCCCTCTTTAGGCCTTGGATGGTACGTATCCAATGAAAATTTCCTTTCAGATGTAAGATGGTTAGACAATCTGAAACTGAGATACAGTGTCGGGAAAATGGGTAATGACAGAGTAGGCGGCGGAAGATGGCTTTACGAATCCCAATATCTCTATGGAGGTATGGCACGCCTGGGATCTTATGTCAACATCAGCAACAGTAACACTTCTCCCGAGAGCCCGTATGATATGTATATAATGAGTATCGTGGGAAATCCGAACCTTCAGTGGGAAACTGCCGTCAAGAGCAACTACGGTTTGGAGTTCAGTGTTTTAAACCGTATGATAAGTGTCTCGTTTGATTATTTTACCGAAAAACGTGACAACATCATGTTGACGGGAAGAGAAAGAACACTTCCCAATTACTTTGGATTCCCTGCTCCATACGGAAATGCAGGGAAAACCGAATCACAAGGTTTTGAAATCGACCTGAATCTCAATAAAGATATCGGCGATTTTCATGTCTGGGGAAGGATTTACGCATCACATAATACCAATAAAGTTATCTTCAGAGATGATGCACCCCTGATGCCGGATTATCAGAAAAATGCCGGCTATCCTATCGGACAGCAACGTAGTGTGATTAATTCCGGGGTCTTTTATCAAAACTGGGATGAGATCTTTGCCAGCGTTCCTTACGAAAACTATGACAATGAAAAACAACCAGGGTATTATGACCTGGTAGATTTTAATGGTGATGGTTTAATCAATGCAAATGATAACGCTCCGGTCGGCTTTTCGGAAGTACCCCAGAATACTGCAAACGTCAGTGTGGGTACTGATTACAAAGGCTGGAGTTTCATGATACAGTTTTACGGTGTGAATAATGCCAGTCGTATCATGACCCTCAATAATTTCAGAAGTGACAGCGATGTATTGTTCGAACATGTCAGAGATTATTGGTCAAAGGATAATCCTGATGCAAGTTCATACCTGCCCCGCTGGATGGCAAACAGGGGCAACTTGGGTGACTTTTACCTATGGGATGCTTCCTACCTGAAGCTCAGATCAGTTGAATTGGCTTATAACTTCAAGACAAGCGGAGAATTGAGCAACAGAGGAATCAGCAACATGAGACTTTATCTTCAGGGGAATGACCTGTTCTTCTGGTCAGAAATGCCCGACTCAAGGGAATCAGGAGGTTCTAACGGAGCTTACCCATTATTGAAAAGAGTCCATTTGGGAGTAGAAATTTCATTTTAATTATCTAACATTCAGAATAATCCGATGAAAAGACAAATTTTTAAATGGAACCATATAAATTTCAGAGTACTTGCATTATGCCTGAGTTTTTTACTTGTTTCATGTGAAGAATATCTGGATAAAGCACCTGAATCGGAGTATACCGACAAGGAAGTATTCGGGAATTTCTTTAGTTTTCAGGGATGGGTCGAACAATTGTATAATTGTATTACTGACCATGAAAAGGCCGGAAACTGGAGCAATTATCTGTTAGCTGACGAAACGCTTTCATGCAGGGATATTTATGGATTTGACAGAGGTGATTATTGGGGCTCGAACAGTTGGCTGTACGGCGGAGGTTCGGTGAACACCGGGAAACTCCCTTCACCCCGTGGAAATCCTAACTTTAACAATATGGAAGCCCGTCGCCTGTGGGAATGGAGTTGGTATGCCATTGCAGTTGCCAATACGGCGTTGACCAAACTGGAGGAGCCTGATTTGTTTGTGGGAACTGAGGAGGAACGTAACCTGCTCAAGGGACAGGCTTTGTATTTCAGGGCATGGTTTCATTTTGAAATTTGCCGGTTCTGGGGGGGGATGCCTTATATTTCAAGGTCGTTGAATGCAGATGAAGAATGGACCGGCCCTGAATTTTCCCGCACAAGTTTTCAGGAGACAGCTTTAAAAATGGCTGAAGATTTCAGGGCTGCTGCAGATCTCTTACCCGTGCATTGGGACCTGGTGCCTACAGGGGAACGGACTCTGGGCAACAACCGTGACCGTGCCAATAAGGTTATGGCGCTGGGTTATCTTGGTAAGGCTCTCTTGTTTGCCGCAAGCCCCATGATAAATGAAGAAGCGACGGGCAAAAATGAATTCGATCCGGAATTGTGCGACAGGGCTGCCAATGCCTTCGGGGAATTGTTGGCTGTTGTAGACCAGCATCCTGACCTGTATGGTCTGGAAACATGGGAAAACTATATGAAAAACTTCTACACCTGGGGCAATCCGACTGTTAAGCCCGGGCAGTATGAAGGCATCATGTTACCTACAATTTATAAAAGCGACGGTACCTGGTGGAATGGCGGCAGGGCAATCTTACCGTATTGTCTGGAAGGATTATGGCAGGAAGATACTCCTACTCATAATTTAGTTCAGAATTTCGGCGATGACAGAGGTTTCCCGCTGAATGATCCAAATACAGATTCTGAGTACAATGATGCAGATCCCTGGTCACATCGTGATCCTCGCTTCTATAAAGTAATCTGTCATGACGGAGAACAATTCAATAACTTCCCCAACCTGGCAAACGTGGAATATCCTACCGGCAGTGGTAATTTTTATGATTGCCGTTTTCTGCAGTCATCCAGGGAGGGAATACACACATATAAAAAGGGTCCGTGGGAATTGGGCACGAACACCGGTTACTATCAAAAGAAGTTTAATGGAATAGGCCCGCAATTTACTACCGTTGAAAGAAATTCAATGCAGGCATATGTTCCGTTTCTTCGTCTTGCAGATGTTTACCTGATGTATGCCGAAGCGGTCAATTTCAAAACCAGCGGCGGTCCCAAAGCAACCTCAGGTAATTATTCCCTGACTGCAGAAGGCGCTGTTAATAAGATCAGGCAACGTGACTTACCGGAAAGCGAATTCATGAACCCGGTACCTGCAAAATTCACGGCAAGCAAGGAGGCATTTTTTGAGGAACTGATACGCGAAAGAGCTGTTGAATTATGCTTTGAAGGCCAAAGGTTTGATGATTTGCGCAGATGGAATCTTAATGGTGATCCAAGGTTCCTTGATAAAACAAGGTTCCTTTTTGACAGAGATCCTGAAACCGGACTACCCATCAACCAGAGCGTTGTAGTTGAAATCAGGAGAGTAGCTGAAAAGAAACATAACTGGCTACCCTTGCAAAGATCGTGGGCACAAAAATTCCCCAACTTCCAGCAGAATCCTGGTTGGTAGCTTAAATTCTTAATCTTAAAACTTTTATCAAATGAAGATAAGATATATTATAACATCCGTTTTTGTGATCTTTCTGCAAATGGTAGGTGTTCATACAATATTTGCTCAAAATGAAAGTGAACAGAAAATTACCATTTCTTCTGTTGTAGAGGATTCAAATGGAAATCCGGTAGTAAATGCTGAAATCTACGGCGGAAGCAATTATACCAAAACCGGAAGCGACGGAAGGTTCACTATTTCCTTGAATTCTGATGAATCTTTGATTGTAAAGGCGGAAAACTACAAATCGGAAACCTTACCTGCTGCATTGGCAGGTAAAATGATGAAGATTGTGCTTCAACCCTCCGAATTCCTTTATGATGAAAAGATAAATCTTGGTTTTCGCCAGGTCTACGAAGGTGACCTCGTGGGAGCCGTTTCGTTCATGACTGAGGCAGACTTTGATAATGACAAAAGCCAGATCATGGGTGGTACAGCTGTGGAAGATATGGCAGGTTACAGAATGTTGGGCTTGCTGGGCGGGCTGAATGTAAGAGGCCTCGGGATTGGAATGGATGTGGGAAGCCTGCTTAGCGGCGGATCATTTTCAAGCCCATCGATGATCGTGGTCGATGGAATGCCCCGTGACCTTGATTTTTTAAGAATGTCCGAAATAGAGAGCATTACTGTGCTGAAAGATGCAAATGCTGCAGTTTTATATGGAACATCAGCAGTAAACGGAGTGATTTTAATTACAACAAAACGGACAAAAGAGGTAAGGAAACAAAGCGATTTCACAGTGCAATATGGCCTCTCAACTCCCAAAGCACTTCCTAAATTCCTGAATTCTTACGATTATATGACTTATTATAATCTGGCATATAATAATGACGGTAATGAGGAGGATTTTTATGACCAGGAACAGCTGAATAACTTTAAAACAGGTAACAAGTATCGTTACCCTGATATTGATTATTATTCCAGTGAATTTCTGAAACCATTCAAATCTTTCTATGATGTTAACGGAGAATTTGTAGGGGGGAACCAGATTGCTAAATACTACTCCAATTTCGGGGTCTACTCTGCAGGAGACATGTTTAAAATGGGTTATGGCAAAGAGGCAAGGAATAATGTCTACAATTTGCGTATAAACCTGGATGTGAAACCTCTTGACTGGATTGATATCAAAACTGACGGACGGGTTGTAGTAGGCAGTAACAAAACACCTATCGCTAACCTTAATGATCCTACTGTCAGCTATTGGGATGCCATTCGTAATGACAGGCCCAACCAGTTCGCATCTCTGTTGCCAATAGAATTAATGGATCCGGAAATTCCGGAATTATTAGCCCGTAAACGTGATATTGACGGAAAGTACCTTTTGGGAGGTGATGTAAACAACAGGAACAGTATCCTCGGAAACATGAACCTTGGAGGAACCATGGAAGAAAGTACCAGGATATTCTCCTTCACCAATCAGATACATGTAGATCTGAGCTCAGTGACTGAGGGATTATCATTCAATACTAACCTGAGCTTTAATTATGCCGCACTCTGGTATCAGACATTAAGGAACCAGTACAAGGTATATTATCCGACATGGGACGCAGAAACTGACCGGATCATTGCCCTGCAGGAGTATGGAAAAGACTACAAGGAAAGTACTCCTATTGTTTCCAATCTGTATATGAGAAGATCATTTGGCGGTTATGCCACTTTAAATTACGACAGAACATTTAATGATGTTCACCACTTTACAGGTGCCCTCCTCGGCTATGTCAATGTATTCAAAATGTCCGGTGATTATCAGGGGGATAAACGTGCCCACGTGGGATTCCAGCTTGGTTACGGGTATGACAAACGTTACATGGTTGATTTCAGCGGAGCATATGTGAATTCCACAAAATTGCCTGTGGGGAACCGTGGAGGACTCTCGCCTACCGTAGGACTGGCATGGGTAGTGAGCAATGAAGAATTTATGTCGGGTGCAGGTTTTGTGGATTATCTGAAAATCAGAGCATCTGCAGGTATCATCAGGACCGATGTCCCAATCACTGAATTTTATATTTATGAAAGCCGGTATGGAGGAGCTGGTAGTCTTACCTGGAACGAAAACCTGGGAGCAGGTACTGCATATAGTTCGCAAAGAGGTTACAATCCCAATCTGACCTTCGTAGATCGTAAAGATATCAATATAGGTCTCCAGGGGGTGTTCCTGAACAAATCACTGGGATTCGAAGCTAACGTGTTCATGATAACCAATGAGAAACTACCGACTACGGCAGCTTCCAGATATCCTGGTTTTTACGGAGGATTCCTGCCGGTTGAAAACTACAACAGTGTGAAATATCAGGGTTTCGAAACCGGACTGAACTATACACGCAAATTCAACAACTGGACCCTCTCCGCAGGAGTCAATGCGCTCTATTCCGTCTCAACAAATACCAAACTGCAGGAAAAAGAGTGGGCGTACGATTATCAGAAGCGGGAAGGTCGTCCGGCTGATGCCTATTACGGACTCGTTGCCCTCGGCTTATTCCGGAATGAGGAGGATGTCTTGAACAGCCCGCAGCAGACATTCGGATCAGTAAAACCCGGCGATATCAAATATCAGAAGCAAAATGACGAGGCAACTGTTACAGTTGATGATGAGGTATATCTTGGACGCTGGCAATCGCCTTTTGTTGCAGGAGCAGATATCAATCTGTCATACAAATTTATCAGCCTGATGGTTATAGGTGAGGCCCGTGCAGGTAGTGTCAGTTTTACGGAAAGTAATTACTACTGGATGGATGGTAATGAGAGATATTCCGAACTGGCAAAAGATTCCTGGACCGAAGCAAACTGGAAGACAGCATCTTTCCCAAGATTAACAACCGGAACTGCTGCAAATAATTACAGGCGGTCAACCTTCTGGATGTATAAGAACGACTTTTTCCGGATCAGGCGGGTACAGTTGACCTGTAAGTTGCCTGATTCTATGACGGGTAAGAGAATGTCTGTAAACTCGGGTGAATTGTTCCTTTATGCCACAGATCCTTTCCTTTTATCTAAAAGCAAGGAAATCATGAACCTCTCCAATTATGGGGCACCATACTACAGAAGTTATGTCATTGGGATGAAAGTTTCTTTCTGATGAGTTTCAGGTTACATCCGGTTATAGTGAAATTATATACAACAGAAACAACCATAAACAGGAAACACTTAGCACAATGAAAAAAAAGTCGAATGGGCGTATTCCTTGTGGTCAAAAAACAATAAATAATATTCACATGAAAATATTAAGAAGTTTAATTGCCGTCATGATGATTGCAGGCTTATCTACCTGTAGTCTGATTGAGCCGGAAATTGAGAATATCAATAACTTTGACAGGGTACTTAGAGAGGCGAGTTGGGCAGACGGGTTATTGCTCAATGCTTATGTATCAATACAAAGTGCAACCGGTAATGTCTACAGATGGGACGAGGTAGCCACTGATGATGCTGTCAGCAATGATCCGACAAACTCATACAGACAGATAGCTTCAGGTCTGTGGTCAGCTTCATATAACCCGCAATCTGTCTGGAACAGCTGTTACGCCGGAATCTTGTATGTCAATCAATTCTTATCAATTGTTGATGATGTTACTTTCAGGGTCGAAAACCCGGTAATGGATTCGCTGTATAAGCGCAGGTTAACAGGAGAAGCACTTGCTCTGAGAGGGGCCCTTCTATTTTATTTGCTCCGTAATCATGCCGGTGTAGGAGCCAATAACGAATTGCTGGGTGTTCCGATCTATAAGGAATTTCCTGATGTAAATAACGATTTTATGCAGCCTCGTGAAAAATTTGAGGACTGCGTTGCAAGTGCTTATCAGGATTTTGACAAAGCAATTGAGCTGCTCCCCTTTGATTATGCCGATATCAAAAACGTCAATGATTTCCCGGACAATTTCAGCGACCTGAAGACAGGTGATGAGAATACGGTTGATAATAATATCGTTTCCTACAATTTTACCTGTGGAAACAGGGTCAGGCAACGCATAAGCGGACGTATAGCACTGGCATTTAAAATGCGCCTGGCGTTGCTGCATGCAAGTCCTGCATTTAATCTGAACAACAATACCCTTCTGTGGGAGAATGCTGCAGATATTGCCGGCGAACTTCTGGATAAGATGAAAAGTCCGGCTGTACTGGATCCTGTGGGACACATTTTCTATCTCAGGAACCAGGTAGATGCCTGTAATTTAGGTTCGAACCTTGATCTGCCTGAACACCTTTGGAGGAAGCCCAAGGCCGGTAATTCTGCTTATGAAATGGCTAATTTCCCGCCAAGTCTGGAAGGTAACGGACGTATCAACCCCACCCAGAATTTTGTGGATGCTTTTCCAATGGCAAATGGTTATCCGATTAATAACCCTGCTTCCGGATATAATCCTCAGTTCCCCTACAGTAACAGGGATCCGCGCCTTTCACAGATAGTGGTATACAACAAAGCTGAATTAAAATCCGGCAAACCTGTTAATACCGCGGTCGGAAGTGGAATGGACGGATTGGAATTTTTATCCACTTCTACCAGGACAGGATATTATTTGAGGAAGTTGCTCAGGCCTGAAGTCACTATAGGTACCACCACAAACCCCCAGGATCATATTGATCCGTTTATCAGGTATACCGAAGTATTTTTGACTTACGCGGAGGCTGCCAATGAGGCTTATGGGCCGACAGGTGGTCCGAAATCTTATAATGCAAAAAGCATTATTGGAGAGATCCGTGAAAGAGGTGGTATTACAGGCGGTGACCCCTATCTTGCATCAATCACAAGTAAAGAGGACATGCGTCAGATGATCCGTAACGAGAGACGAATCGAACTGAGTTTTGAAAGTTTCCGGTTCTGGGATCTGCGCCGCTGGAATATCAGCCTTACAGAACCTGCCAAAGGAATGAACATAAGCGCATCTGGAGTTCATACAGTATTTGAAGTTGAACCCCGGAATTATCAGGACTTTATGATTTATGGTCCTATACCGAAAACCGAAGTTGACAATTTTAACTATATACAAAACGGTGGTTGGTAATAATCTAAAGAAGCAATGTGATATGTCTGGAAGTAATTGTCAGGCTCATCAGTCGGAAATAGTCGTAAAGGCTATGATCAGGGCATCAGAAGAACTAATAAACCAGGTTCAGGAAAAAGCCAGTAGCAATAAAGATGTCAGACTTTACTTACATAAAGCCCTTCGGGGTTTAAACAGACCTTAAAAAATAATTCATATGAAAAGAGCAGTTATTTTATTATTTGCCATTGTAGTAGGATTATCCGCGTGCCAGAATATTAATGAAGATGATTTACATCCTGATTCTGGACTCGTCACAGGATATTTCTCCTACCAGTTTCCGGTAAGAACCATTATTCTTGGCGATTATATCTATGATAACTCCAATGATAATGCCCATAAATGCATTATCTATGCACATATCGGAGGAGTTCGCGAAAATAAAATCGACAGGAAATTTACGATTGAAGTCGACAACAGTCTGTGCGATAATATTCTTTTCAGTGCTGGCGGAGATCCTATCGTCGCCATGCCGGATGATTATTATACATTAAGCTCATCTACCGAGCTGATTGTCCCGAGAGGCTCAATGTTCGGAGGTGTGGAGGTACAACTGTCAGAAGCCTTCTTTAACGACCCGTTGTCCATTAAAAATACCTATGTAATTCCGATCCGGTTGAAAAGCTCTAACGATGTTGACTCTATATTAAGCGGTTTATCTGCGTTTCCTGCTGATGAACGGATTGTCAAGGATTGGATGATCAAGCCTCAGAACTTTACCATGTATGCCGTTAAATACATCAACGAATATGATGCAGTTTATCTCCATTATGGAAAAAGCAGTCTGAAAGACGAAAATGGAGCCGTACTCGCGGATTCAATCTATAAAGAAAGATATGTTGAATATAACCGTACCTATAAGCTGGCCACGACAGGGAGAAGGTCCGTACAAACCGCACCTATGCCTTTCAGAACGAAGGTTGGTAATGGTATGACAGGAACATATCAGCTGGTGTTGAATTTCGGTAACGACAACAAATGTACAGTTGAAGCACCTGCCGATGCAGCATATACTGTTACAGGAACAGGCGAATTCATCTCAAAACTTCAGGATGAATACACTTCATGGGGGAATAAAGACCGTGATGTGATTAAGGTAAACTATTCGATCGTTAATAGTACAGGAAACACATATACGGCTGAAGATGTGTTTGTAATCCAGGTACGGAATGTTGCGATAGAAAAGTATTCGCCTGCCCTCGTTCCGGACCTTGATTAAATAAGGCACCTTAATAACGGTCACTGCTGATTATTCGAAAGGATAACAGATGTCGTGTTTAACATCGACATTACAAAGTCATTGTTTGCCATATTTCGTTTCATATGTCGCACTGGTAGTTAAAGAACAGAATGATGAACAGATATTTCAAATTACTCGTATTAATATTAGTAACCCTTCCGTTTTCGGGCCTGACGGCAGAAAAAAATGATGTTATTCCGTTGCGGATATCAATGCAGCAGATGAAACCTTCTGACCTTGATAAAGGCGCCTGGGACAGGACAAACCGTGTAGAAGCCTGGATACCTGGCGAGACGGCTATTATCATCTGCGATATGTGGGATAAGCACTGGTGCGACGATGCAACTTCGCGGGTGGCAGAAATGGCGCCTGAAATGAACAAGGTAATTACAATTGCCCGTGAAAAAGGGGTGAAAATTGTCCATGCACCAAGTGACTGTATGGAATATTATGCCCAATATCCGGGCAGGAAAGAAGCCATGAGGTACAAGAATAAAAAGATATCCGCACTGGCTGATGGCAGTAAGCTTCCTTCCGAGGAAAACGCTAAGTGGCCTGTTGACCAGTCTGACGAAGGTTGTGAAAATGGTGATTGCAGTCCTCATAGAGCCTGGACGAAACAGATTGATGCACTTACAATTGCTGATCAGGATCTGATCAGTGATTCCGGTGCTGAGATTGGCGCTTACTTCAAGAAAAAAGGCATTAAAAATGTTATTCTGATGGGCGTGCACACCAATATGTGTGTCATAGGCCGGACATTTGGTCTTCGCGCTATGAAAAGGATGGGGATGAATGTGGTATTAATGCGCGACATGACAGATTTGATGTACAATCATGAAATGTGGCCCTATGTCAATCATTTCACCGGGCTTGACCTGATGGTTGAGTATATTGAAACTTATGTCTGCCCTTCAATCGTTTCAACTGATTTCACTGGTGAAAAACAGTTCCGTTTCAAGGGAGACAATCGTCCCCGCATAGCTTTCCTGGCAGCCGAAAGTGAATACCGTGCAAATCAGCGCTTGCCCGAATTTGCTCATGAACTTACCCTGAAAAATAATATTCACTGTGACTTTGCCCTTGGAATTCCCATAATGGATGATGCCAAAAAAGACGCAGATCCCAAAGTTAAAGCTGCATATGCCGCATATGGAATGCCTATAGATACTGATGGAAAAACCTTTCCACCGACACGTCATAATATCGAAAACCTTCAGATACTTGAAGATGCCGATCTGGCAGTATTTTTTATCCGCCGCAGGGCATTGGAACCCGAAAAAATGGAAATGATCAGTAAGTATGTGGCGAGTGGCCGTCCTATTCTCGGTATCCGTACAGCTTCCCACTCATTCGATGCAAAGGGAAATGTCCCTCGTGAAGGCGGCGGGGTAGTAGCTGCTAAAGAAAATACATCTGAATTCTTAAAACAATGGCCTGAATTCGATGAACAGGTATTGGGCGGGAATTATCAGGGACATTACGGACATCTGAATACCGGTACTGATGTAACAATCCTTCCTGGAATGGAAAATCATCCTGTATTAAAAGGGGTGGAACTCAAATTTAATAGTCCGAGCTGGCTGTACAAAAATCGTCCTTTGCGTACTTCAAAAGCCCAGGTATTATTGTTGGGCAGCAACCCTGATGTTCCCCTGGAGCCTGTAATGTGGATTAACGGGAATGTAATTTATACATCGCTTGGACATTGGGATGACTGGAAAAATGAAAGCTTCCGGAACTTAATGTTTAATTCTGTCACATACCTTCTGGATCAAAAAAATTAAAAATCATGTTAAGGCGTGAATTTTTAAAAAAAGGACTCGCAGGAACCGCCGGGGTTACCCTGGCTGGCAGTGCATTATTCAGCGCTTCGTGCGTGGGAGCCAATGACAGAGTATTCCTGGCAATCATTGGTACCGGAGCCCGCGGAATGCAGTGTATTGTGAATTGTTGTAAGGAAAATGAAAATGTAATATTGAAAGCGGTTTGCGATGTAAATAAAACAAAACTCGCAAATGCTGCAAAGACGGTTGAGAAAGAGTTGGGTTATCGTCCTGCCACCTTTGAAGACATGAACAATATCCTGGACGATAAGGAGATAGATGCTGTCTGGATTTCAACTCCTGAGCATTGGCATGCATTGGCCACCATCAGGGCCTGCCAGGCAGGGAAGGATGTCTATGTCGAAAAGAATCCAACCATTAACATCTGGGAAGGACGAAAGATTGCAGAAGCAGCAAAGAAGTACAAACGAGTAGTGCAGATCGGATTTCAGAATCGTAGTGCACTTTATGGATTTTCTGCCCGTGAATACATTGCCAGCGGAAAGTTGGGGAAAGTTGTGCATGTAAAATGTTACAATATGCTCGGGGGAGAGCGGTGGATTCCTTCTCCTGACACGGAAATACCTCAATGGCTCGATTGGGACAAATGGCTGGGACCGGCAGCTTACCGTCCCTTTAATCCTGGTATTGTTGATGAAAACGGCCGTGGCGGCTGGGGAAATTATTGGGCATACAGCGGAGGAACACTTGCCGACGATGCTTCCCATGTAATAGATCTGGCCCGGATGGTTATCGGAGATCCTCCTCATCCTAAATCAGTATACGGCTGGGGAGGAAATCATGCATGGGGATCAGAGAGAGAGACCCCCGAGTTTCAGTCTATAACATATGATTTTGGAGAATTTACCCTGACCTGTGAAAGCGGGAACGCTACCAGGTATATGATCAAGACTCCGAATGATATCCGTATGGACCCCACCCGTTTTCCTGATTGGAGAAGAAGTGCCACCCGTACTGAGATATATGGAACTGAGGGTTTGATGTACCTCGGCCGGCATGGCGGAGGCTGGCAGGTGATGGGGCCCGATGGCCAGATTGTAGCTCAGGAAGGCGGGATATTTCCTGACAAAGAACATCAGAAAAATTTTATAGAGGCCATTCGTACCCGTAAAACACCTAATGGCGATCCGGAACAGGGGCAGTTAAGTGCAACAATGGTACATCTTGGCAATATTGCCTACAGGGTAGGGAACAGGCAGCTCTTTTTTGACGGCCAGACTGAAAAATTCCTTGACAATGACCAGGCAAATATCCTTGCAAGAGGTTCTTACAGGGAAGGTTATGTTATACCGGAAAACGTATGAACATTTAAAATCAACATAATTATCCGGCTATTTAATTATTCAGGATGAAGGGGGCAAATGACAGGGTAATAATTGCACTTATTGGTGCCGGGAGTCGTGGCGCACAATTAATAACCGGGATGCAGAAATGTGCACCAAACGTGGAAGTCCGGTACATCTGCGATGTCGATGATACGCGGGGATGGGGCATAATTGATGAATTGAAAAAACAGCAGGGATCGGAGCCTGTGAAGGTCACTGACATGCGCAGGGTTTTTGATGATAAAGATGTCGATGCTGTTGTTATAGCAACCCCGGAACACTGGCATGCATTGGCTACCATCCGGGCATTGGATGCAGGCAAGGATGTGTATGTTGAAAAAAACGTTGCCTTATCTCTGGAAGAAGGGAAGAGAATGATTGAAGCCGTAAGGCGGACCGGGAGAATCATTCAATGCGGAACTCAGAATCGTAGTGCTGATTATGCTTTTTCCGCAAAAGAATACATAGCAAACGGAAACCTGGGGAAAATAGTTACTGTAAAGGCCTATTGTATGTTGCCAGGTAGCCGTCCCTGGGTACTGAAAGAAGACTCAGCCGTTCCGGAAGGACTTGATTGGGATATGTGGCTGGGACCGGCCGAAAAGGTGCCATATAATGTTTCACGTCACAAGGCATGGTATGATTGGTGGGCCTATTCCGGAGGTGCAGCCATGTCAGGTGATGCCTCACATGTCGTCGATCTGGCACGCATGGTTCTCGGTGATCCCGGACATCCGAAAGCGGTTTATTGTGCCGGAGGAAGAGTCATCTACAACGATAAAAGAGAAATTCCTGACAACCAGACTGTCACTTTCGATTATGGTACATTTCCGATGACACTCGAGGCATCACAGTACGGGAATTATATGTATAAAACACCCCCCGAGGTCCGTTTTAGCGAAAAATTTCCCGTCTGGAAAAACAATGCGACACGTATCGAGATTTTCGGAACCAGGGGAATGATGTACCTGGGAAGGCATGGAGGCGGATGGCAGGTCTTCGGAGAAGACATGGAACTGGCAGCCCAGGATACTGGTTATTTCCCTGATGAAAAACATCAGAGTAATTTTATTTCATGTATCCGCTCACGTCGGAAACCAAATGCAGACATTGAACAGGGACACCTGAGTGCATCATTGATAAACCTGGCGAATCTTTCTTATCGGAGTGGTAAAAAATTGGTAGAGATCGATAGTGAAAGGGAAATGATCATCAACAATGACGAGGCTGCCCGTTTGGACAACCGAGTTTACAGGGGAGAATATAAATTTGGATAAAGAGAAAAACATACGGGGAAAAATATATCTGTTATCAGGCATAGCTATCACTTTGCTTTTAGCATCATCTATCTGGTATGTTATTCGAAGAACTGAAGACAGGGTACAGGTTGAATTCAATATTCACATCAATAAGAAAGCCTGTTATCTTTCAACATTTTCCGAACCTCCGCAATTTGCAATCTGGCTGGAAAATCTGTCAAACAAAGACATACAACCTGTATTTGTCACCTACCGTGCCGGGACGGGAGACTGGGAAGGGAAACCTGATGTGCCATCAGCTCTGCCAAGATGGAACAGCGTTTCCCGTGAAAATATTAAGGTTGCCGGTGAAGATGAAATAGCCATATCAGGAGCAACCCCCAGGGCTGATTTTTTCCGCGTAAGGGCTGAAGTACGCCCCGGTTCCGAATGGATATGCTGGATAGAGATGAACCTTGCAGGAGATTACAATGAATTTTATCCTCAGTTCAATCAGGTTACCTTACAGGAAGATGAGTACGCGTGTGGTCAGCCGGCTCTTTTGTACCGGACCGATATCGAGGCCATGGAAGGACTGAAGTACACGCCTCAGACAATACTCCTGTCAATCTGGAATAATGGTAGTAACGATCTTATCCCGTTTGATTCAACCATTACTACTGCACAAAATATCTTTGACGAAATTTCTTTAGAAATAGTAAAGCCCAAACCTAAAATTGTTGATCTGAGCAATATAGAACAACAAGATATATTGAAAACAGAAAATGAAAAGATCTAAACTCGGTAAATCTGACATAGTTGTTTCAGCTATGACTCTTGGCTGTTGGCCTTTTGGAGAGGGTGAGTACTGGGGGGCACATTCACAAAATGAGGTAGATAAGGTAGTTCAGTCCGCACTTGATAATGGAGTCAATGCTTTTGATACCGCTGAGGTTTATAATGAAGGAAACAGTGAAAGGTCCCTTGGGAAAGCACTTAAAGGACGAAGGGACGAAGCAGTCGTGATGTCGAAAATCAGCCCGTCCAATGCCGGGAACGTGCGGAAACACTGTATAGCCAGCCTGCAACGCCTCAATATGGATTATCTGGATGTTTACATGCTTCACTGGCCAATAAACAAGCTCGCACTGGAACATTTCACCTCCGATAAAAGTGTAATTGAGAAACCACCTGTAGTTGAAGAGGCATTTCATCAGCTCAATGAACTTAAAAAAGAGGGGTTGATACGGTCCATCGGACTGAGTAATTTCGGACGTAAGCAGATGGAAGAAGTTGAAGCATGCGGTGTTCAGGTCGATGTTAACGAAATAACTTACAACATAGTTTCACGGGCAATTGAAGCTGAAATTGTTCCGTACTGCCAGGAAAAACAGATCAGTATAATCGGTTCGATGGGGCTCCAACAGGGGCTTTTGGGCGGTAAATACAAAACGGCAGATGATGTACCCAAACATCAGGCTCATTCAAGACACTTTCAGAATTTCCGTGGAGGTGATACTTCACGTCATGGTGAGGAAGGTGCCGAAAAGGAAATATTCGAAGTTTTAAACGAACTGTACAAAATTGCTGCCAGGCTGAACCTCGATGTTGCCCAATTATCCATAGCATGGATACTCAAAAAACCATTCATGGCATCAACACTTGTAGGTTCCCGCAATGTTGACCATCTGAAAATGAACATTAAAGCCTGTTCCCTGACAATCCCGGATGATGTGGAGGCGTTAATCGATAAAATCAGTCTGCCCGTGCTTGAGAAATTGGGCAATAATCCGGATTATTACGAGCATAGCTCAAAAAGTCGTATTCGTTAGATATTTTTAAAATATTACAATGTTAAAAGGAATAAATAAACTGATTTCCCCGAAACTCCTGAAGATACTGATGGAAATGGGGCATGGAGATGAAATAGTCTTCGGAGACAGCAATTTCCCGGCATCTTCCCATGCCAAAAGATTGATTCGTGCTGACGGTCACAGCATAACAGAATTGCTTGATGCAATATTGCCGCTTTTCCCGATAGACTATGCTGTTGACTATTCTGCCGTATTAATGGATTGTGGCAATGGAACGAAAGTGGAGGTATGGAAAAAATACAAGGAAAAGCTGAGTTTGTATCCTGATGGCAATAAAGATTTCCTGATTATCACGAAACAGGAGTTCTACGAACGGGCAAAAAAAGCCTATTGTGTGGTAGCCACAAGCGAATCTGAAGGTTTTGCCAATCTGATTATCCGTAAAGGAGTTATCAGATAATTGGGAAAAATATGAAATGCGCAATCCGGAATATCTATGATGATATTAAGCGCTTGCTGCAAGCCAGCTTTACACTGATTCATTTTAAATTTAAATATTATAACATATAATCCATGAAAGCCCTTGTCCTTGAAGAATATAACAAATTAGTATATAAGGAAGTCGATCTGCCGCAGATTGGACCTGGTGAGGTGCTCATTAACGTTAAGGCGTGTGGTATTTGTGGCAGCGACGTTCACGGGCTGGATGGCAGCACCGGTCGCAGGCAAACCCCGCTGATAATGGGACATGAAGCATCCGGCGTTATTGTTGATACGGGCGTTGAAGTTACCGCCTGGAAAAAGGGCGACCGGGTTACTTTTGACTCAACAGTTTATCCGCTCAATGACTGGTACACTCTCAAAGGCCATTATAATCTGAGTGAAGGTCGTGAAGTTGTTGGTGTTTCACCGAAGGAATACAAACGTCATGGTGCTTTTGCCGAATACCTGGCCATACCTCAACACATTTTGTACAGGATCCCTGACAATGTGACCTTTGAACAGGCTGCAATGGTTGAGCCTGCAGCTGTTGCAGCACATGCCGTGAGGCTTTCTGATATCAAAGTAGGTGACAGCGCTGTAGTCTTTGGAAGCGGTATGATTGGCACATTTATCGTCAGCATATTAAAAGCTGCAGGGGCAACACCCGTAATTGCCGTTGATATAGATGACGAAAAACTCAAAATGGCGGTACGATATGGAGCTGATGTTACAATTAATTCCAAAAAACAGCCTGTACCGGAAACTATTCGTGCTCTGACTAAAGGACGAGGCACCGATTTCGGATTTGAGGTTGTCGGTATCTATGATACAGTTAACAACCTTATCAATTCCCTCAGGAAAGGTGGTACTGCCGTTTTGGTAGGCAATATCACCCCTGTCATCGATTTTCCTCTTCAGAAGGTTGTGACTTCCGAAATTAAAATACAGGGGAGTTGTGCCATCAATGGTGAATATGAGATGGTACTCGATCTGATCAGTACCGGAATCCTCAAAGTGGATGAAATGATATCAGCTGTTGTTCCGTTGAGCGATGGAGCTGAATGGTTCCGTAAACTCTATAACAGGGAAGGAAATCTCAATAAGGTGATTCTTGTCCCGTGACATGCAATTGATTAATTAATAATAACATATTGTCTCAAATTTAAAGTAATCAGCTTTAAAATGAAAAAATATAAACTAGCTATTCTGGGATGTGGTAAAGTAGCCAATTTACACGCCCAGGCTATTGGTAATCTCCCCAATGCATCACTTATAGCTGTATGGAGCGATTTAAAATTCTGGGATTCGGCTGAAAAGTTTGCCGCCAAATATGGTGTTAAGCTGTACAGTGATATCAAAACCATGATCCGGGAAAACAGTATAGACCTGGTAATAGTATGCACACCGCATCCGTTCCACAGGGCTGCAACTGTTGAAGCAGCCCGTGCCGGAGCAAATGTGATGGTTGAAAAACCACTTGCTGCGACTCTTGAAGATTGTGACATAATGATCAACGAGTGCCGCCAGGCAGGGGTGCGTCTGGGTGTGGTCAGCCAACGCCGCTTTTATTCACCTGTACAAAGGGCACGGAAAGCAATTGAAGAAGGAAAAATCGGAAAGCCGGCTCTGGGAACAATCAATATGCTGGGTTGGCGTGATAAAGCTTACTATGATTCAGACCAATGGCGTGGAACATGGGAAATGGAAGGCGGCGGAGTCCTCGTAAACCAGTCACCCCACCAGCTGGATATTTTCCTCTGGTTAATGGGTGAGGTGGATGAGGTTTATGGATTGTGGAGTAATCTGAACCACCCTTATATAGAAGTCGAAGACACTGCCCTTGCTATTGTGAAGTTTAAAAACGGAGCAATTGGCAATATCATCGTGAGTAACTCCGAAAAGCCCGGTATTTATACTAAAGTTCAGGTACATGGCACTAACGGTGCCTCAGTAGGTGTGCAGACCGATGGAGGTGCTATGTTTGTCGCCGGAATGTCATCGGTACTGGAGCCTCCTGTGAATGATCTGTGGACTGTTCCCGGAGAGGAACATCTGCTTGAAAAATGGGTGCAGGAAGATAGTGAACTGTTTAACCGCATTGATCCCATTATACATTACATGGAAATGCAGACTGCCGAATTCCTGCAGGCTCTGGATGAAAACAGGGAGCCCCTGATCAGTGGAGTCGAAGGCCGGCGTACTGTAGAACTTTTCACAGCAATTTACAGATCAACCCGTGATAATAAACCTGTTAAATTCCCACTTATGCCTGAAAACGGAACAGACATGGATGGGAGACGTAAACAGAAATAATTGAATAATATGAGCGATTCGAAAAATAAAGCGCACTTTATAACTCCAGGTTATACACTCACTTTTATCCTGATAACGTTATTGTTTTTCCTTTGGGCTTTTCCAAATATTCTGAACGATATACTTATCAAACAATTCAAGAAGGCGCTGGAACTTAATATAATGCAAGCCAGCTTCCTGCCATTGGCTTTGAAAATGGGCTACTTCTGCCTGGCAATTCCTGCAGGACTTTTTATGCAACGTTGGGGTTATAAATCCGGCATCCTTTTTGGACTCGGCCTGTTTGCTGCAGGATGCCTGGTATTTTACCCGGCTGCACTCTCACGTGTATACCTCGTTTTTCTTGGCGGGATATTCATTATGGCCGGAGGATGCGCTTTCCTCGAAATCGGAGCAAACAGCCTTATAATCACATTAGGTGACAAATCACTGTCAGAACGAAGACTGAACCTTGCCCAATCATTTAATCCTATTGGGGGCATCACGGCTTCATTGCTGGGTACCATCTTTATCTTTTCCGGTAATGAGCCGACTATGGCAGAAATTGCCCAGATGAAGCTTATGCCTGCAACTGATGGGTCTTCCCTGAATGCTTACGAAGCATTTCTGAAAGAGGAAAATTTGCGGGTATTCCCGACCTATCTTACATTGGCAATCTTCGCCGTCATAGTGGCATTAATCATGTGGAAGGCGAAATTTCCCGAGGTTGATAAAACTTCAGATGATAACGAACATGAGAAAGGGAGCCTCAGGGAACTGTTAAGGTTCCCGCACTGGTGGGGCGCTATTATCTCCCAGTTCTTTTACCTCGGGGCACAACTCGGGACCTGGAGCTTCCTCATTATTTATATACAGGATAACAGCCCGCTTGGTGAAAAACAGGCTGGCGCATTCCTGGTGGCCAACATGGTAATTTTCATGCTCGGACGCTTCTTCTCCACCTGGTTGATGAAGTACTTCAAACCGCAACGGCTGATGGGCACTTACGCCCTTATCAATATCGGGCTCGTTCTGATAGCTATCCTGGGCTCAGACTGGGCGGAAACACGTTTTGGTATCGGCCTCCATCAGATCGCATTCCCGCTGCCTTTCGGTATCTTTGACGGTACCCCCATCCCTGTCGGTATCTATGCTTTGATCACCACTACATTGTTTATGTCACTAATGTATCCGACAAACTTCGCTTCCGGAATGAAAGGCCTGGGCCCGAACGCGAAACTTGGAGCCTCAATTCTTGTCATGAGCCTTATCGGTGGTGCGCTCCTGTCAGCAGCAATAGGTCTGATAGGCAACTCCGAATTTGCTGTTGTTGAGACTTCCAACATGCATGTTGTTAAGGCTATCGCTCCCGGAATGATCGTGCCCATCGTTTCATATTGTGTGATTACATGGTATGCCTTCTTCGGTTCAAGACCACGAGGGCCACTGTATGAATAACAAGGAGTTCAAAATTGGTTGTGGATCTATGATAAATTTAGTTTAATAATACTTGGTCATTAAATTTTAAAAAGGTGTTTATGGTGAAAAGTAATCTTGAAAATCTGAAATCATGCATGGCCGAAGGCCTTATCAAAAGGAGAGGTCATGCTGAAACATTTGATGAGACTTTGCAGATTTCCAAAGACTCACGGATGAAATCCAACTTACACCGCTCTGCGCATTTGCCGTTTGTCTTCTTCCTTCTCCTGATGTTTGTCTGTTCAGGAGTTGTAATGGGAGTTGAAAAACCGGTATGGGGCGTAAATGCGGTGGTTCTGAAGTCACCATGGAAAGGCTCGCCTTCGGTACAGGACATGCTCAAGGATAAAAAGCATACCGTTTCGTTAGGCAAGTTTTATCGCGATGGCGGTATCAATGTTCCGGCTACTCCTACCGAGTGTCGCCTGGCATATAATAACGAAGGACTGTTAGTGGTCTTTGTCTGCTCTGAACCCAATATGTCTTTCCCTGCCGCCCCACGGGAGGCCGAAGAATGGTTTCACGAGATCAATGATGGAAACAAACGTGGTTCAGCAGATAATCTTTTCCCTGATCAGGTTGATTTTCTTATTCAACCTGACATGACCAGCCCGGCTTATTATCAATTTGCAATGACACCTGATGGGAAAAAACTGGGATGTTCAAGGCTGCGTCGTCCGGATCAACCGGAGGGAACTCCTGTCCTCGCTGAGAAGGTTGATGCTTTCGAAGCAAATGTGGTCAAACGTACGAATGAATGGATTGTTTATTTTAAAATTCCATGGACTACTTTTGGCGGGAAACCCACTTCCTTTTTTGGAGTTATGCCAATCCGGTCCCGCTGGCGCAACGGAGAGGTAAGCAGCCCTGTTGCTTTTAATTTCCTGGACGAAGTCAACAGTACAATGAAGACCGGACTCAAGGAAAATCCGGCTGTTGATCTTTTTATTGAAACTCATTTTTCCGGACCGTCAGTGAAACCTGCTGAAACCAGCCTGTGCCAGTTGCCTTCAGGTGTGCTTCGCTGGCAACGGGAAGCCTGGTTGACTTATCCTGATCAGGAGACCCTCAACCAGATCTGGCAGCTGCAAAATTCATTATCAACTCCTACTGACGAGAAAAACCTGGCTCAACGGCTGCATCTTACTTCCCGCTGGACTGATCTGATGACTGTTGACGGATTCTGCTTCCTGCATCGCGGAGCATCAGCTTCAATGCCTGATATGTGGTCCGACATTCCCCGAAGGAAGATTAATGCCGCTCTGAGGGCAAACAATATGTCAGAAGCCTGCAAAGTCCTTGACGCTTACCTGAAGGAACTGGATAAAGTATCCAGATGGTGGTATGCTGACGGTTCTCCGGCTAACATCCTGAATGATGAGTGGAAAGCTGTCACCAACATTGAAAAAATTGAAGTACAGGGACATACCCTGGTTATGCAGAGTACTGTCGGAAACAAAAAGGTTGACCTGTACCTGGCCCTGCCGAAAACAGGCGGTATCCGCATTTATGGCAAAGATCAGGGCTACTTCAAACCAATCGAACTCTGGCCGGTTAAGGGTACCCTGGCAGGAAATTCTTACACCGTCGAAACAATAGAGGGAGGAAAGGTCATCATTAATCAGAATCCGTTTTCTATTGTTTTCCAGGATGCCGATGGCAGGGAAGTGACCCGGATAGACTCCAATTATCTCTCATTCCGGTTTGACCAGAATGGTGAGATAGTGGGACTCGATCTGAAAAATAATCTTGAGCCGAATGAATCTATCTACGGTTTCGGAGAGAGGTATGATCATTTCAACCAGAACGGGCACGTCCTCACACTCTGGGGTACTGATGACTGGGTCGGAAACGGAGTGGGTATGAGGAATACCACCTATAAACCTCTGGGTATTTTCCAGAGTTCCAAAGGCTACATGGTTTTCGACAATTCAACCTATCGTTTGAGAGCGGATGTCGGGAAGGCAAATCCTGGCCAGTATCGTCTGACACAGCACGGTCCGATATTTGACTTTTACTTCTTTATAGGTACTCCCCAGGAATCATTGGAATCTTACACGGCTCTGACCGGCAGGTGCCCCGTCCCGCCGAAATGGGTATTTGAACCCTGGATGGGAAGAGGGGGTGGTGCCTGGGCATCCGGCTGGGGATCATCAGGAACTCACGTAGAACGTTCCATAGCTGAGGAAAAAAGTGTCACCAACCGTTTCGCCGAACTGGACATTCCCCATACTGCGATTTACGCCGAAGGTCCTACCGCTACTGTGCCTGAGCTGCATGAATTCATGGATGAGCGTGGTATCAGGGTTCTGGGCTATTTCGCACCTGATATCCGTGCGTCACAGTTTCAGAAATTAATGCCTGAACTTAAGCCTGAACAGCTTCCCATCCTGAAATACAATAGCAAAAATCCGGAACAGGAACCATCTTACGTGGATTTTTCCCACCCGGAAGCCAAGGAATTTATCCGCAGATATTTGAAGGAAGCCCTTGATCTTGGAGTGGCAGGGAGCATGGTGGATTTTGGTGATATGGTACCGGATGAGGCAATGTTCTATAACGGTAAAGGCGGAGCTGAGATGCATAATTTCTATTCATATGAATATCACAAGACTATAAGTGAAGCGTACAGGGAAATGCGCGGGAATGATTTCATCCTGTATGGAAGAGCTGCAGCGCCGGGCGGACAAAAATGGGTCGGACAGTTTGCCGGTGATCACTCTGGCAACTTCGAAGGTTTAAAGGCATGCTTATATGGAGCACTGAACCTGAGCGCTGCTGGTTATTCCAACTGGGGAAGCGATGTCTGCGGTTACTTCGGCACACCTGAACCGGGAGTGTATATGCGCTGGTTCCAGTTCGCATGTTTCAGCCCCATCTGGAGACCTCATGGCAAGGCCAGTACACGCGAACCATGGGATTATGGCGATGCTGCTGTAACGAATTATAAGTTTCTCGCATGGACACGGGAGAACATAGTGAATTATGTATACAATGCCGCGGTTACAACTAATGAAACCGGCACACCCATCATGCGCTCAATGCCGATGTCTTTCCCGGGCGAACAAGCAGTGGCAGGTATCGAAAATCAGTATATGTTCGGACCGGATATGCTCGTGGCACCTGTACTTACGAGTGAAGATTCCCGCGATGTTATTTTCCCGTCAGGTGTGTGGACAAGCCTTTGGGATGGCAAGACCGTTAACGGTGGAACCACATTAAAAGTAAACACACCCCTGGATATGATTCCTGTGTATCTGAGGCAGGGAGCTGTTGTGCCTGTGGAACTGAGCAAGGATTTACAGTTCGGCCAGAGCATGACCAACGGACGTGTCGGAGCATTGGTAACCACTCTTCCAAAGGAAAAGGAAGACGTCGTTCTGGTCAACCAGGAGGGTTATACAGCACGGGTGATTGTACAGGCAACTGAGCAGGGCGCAAACTGGAAACTGATTGATCTCCCTGAGGTTAGCTACGTACTGATTTACGGAACCACCAGCTCCTCCAGCGTTAAGGTAGACGGTGTCGAGCTGCAGAAGGTTACGGCTTCAGGATTTGATGGCATGCCGGAAGGCTGGCAGGCCGATGCCGCAGGCAACCGGTTGGTCATTCACCTCCCGTCAACTACATCAAAGATGCCGACAAGAAAGATTGAAGTGAACTTCACCCCGGAAGCTGATTAGAATAACCGTGATGAGGATATTCAGTTTGTTCTGGTTTGCCCGGACTTTTGACACTACCTGTGGTAGCATCATAAACCGTTTAACCTTAAATTGAATTTATGAATACCAGAAGAGATTTTTTAAAGAGATCCGCACTAGTTGTCGCCGCATTGCCTCTGATTAACAGTGAAATGATTGCAGCTCCGCGTCCTTCGAAGAAAACCGGGATTGCACTCTACACTATCCGTGATGCCATGAGTAAGAACCCTGCCGAGGCTTTGTCGGCCGCAGGGGAGATTGGTTATGACTGGGTAGAAGCTGCCGGTCAGAATGACGGCAAATTTTACGGGATGACTCCGAAGGAATTCGGTAAACTCGTAAAGAAAAGCGGCATGGTACCGTTGAGTTCACACAGCGGTCTCAGGGAAGAGAATTACGAACTCCTGATTGACAGCGCTGCCGGGGCAGGAATGAAGTATATAATACTTCCCTCATTGCCGGGTGAATGGAGCGGTACCCTGGACGGTTACCAGCGTGCAGCCGACTTCTTCAACAAGGCCGGTGAACGATGTAAAAAAGCAGGTATCCGGTTCGGCTTTCATAACCATCAGGTTGAGTTCAAGGAGATAAACGGACGTGTGCCCTATGAGGTCCTTCTTGAACTGACTGATCCCGGGCTGGTGACATTTCAAGTTGACCTGGCGTGGATTACGGCTGCCGGAAAAGATCCGATACACTATTTCAAAAGCTATCCCGGCAGATTTGAGGTATGGCATATGAAGGATCTTACTCCTGAGAGGCAGGATGCCACCCTGGGTGAAGGCATCATCGATTTCGTACCTATCCTTGCAGAAGCCCGTACGGCAGGCATGAAATACTGGTTCCTTGAGCAGGATAACTGCCGGACCCATACACCCATGGAGAGCATAAAAATCAGCCGTGATTATTATCTTAATAAGCTGGTGAAATAATGTTTACAGATCCATTCTGGCAGATCCGGTACCGGAAGATGAAAAAGTCGCCCCGAAGGCTTCCTTCATCTTCCCGGTATGGGTGGCTGAGTGGGGAAAAAGTAACAGAACCCGGCCTGATACGATTAGGCAGAGTGCCTTCTGTGAGGCAATATTATGAAGCAGTTGCAGACCAGTTTTTATTGTCAGAAAAGGAGGCCGTTCGATCATAGAACCAGTTTATTCTTGATGAGAAATATACTTTTAAGGATTATATGGAATTATAAACCATCAGTAATATGAAAGATAACAAAAGAACATTCACAAGGCGGTCATTTGTAGGTACTACGGGTGCCGCAATAGCCGGTCTTACAATACTGCCGTCAAACACTGTAAGCGGCCTGGGTCACCCTGCTCCGAGTGACAAACTCAACATAGCCGGAATTGGTATAGGCGGAATGGGAGCCACAAACCTCAGGAATGTAGCATCAACAGAAAACATTGTTGCGCTCTGTGATGTTGACTGGAGTTATTCAAAGAAGGTACTTGATGCTTACCCGGCAGCGAAGAGATACTGGGACTTCAGGAAGATGTATGACGAAATGGGCAAGTCTATTGATGCCGTGATCATCGCAACGGCAGACCACACTCACGCCCTGTCAGCTGCCCAGGCCATGACTCTCGGCAAGCATGTTTTCCTGCAGAAACCCCTGACGCACACTGTTTATGAATCAAGGTTGCTGACGAAGCTCGCCAGGAAGCATAAGGTAGCCACCTCAATGGGCAACCAGGGTTCCTCCGCTATCGGGGTTGATCTGATCCAGGAGTGGATTCAGAATCGCGAGATCGGGGAGGTGACCAAAGTGGAAGCTTTCACTGACCGTCCGATCTGGCCACAGGGCCTGAGCAAGCCTTCAAAGGTAGAAAAGGTGCCAAAGACACTGGACTGGGATCTTTTCCTGGGACCGGCAGCTTTCAGGCCATACAATGCAATCTATCATCCGTGGAACTGGAGAGGCTGGTGGGATTTCGGAACCGGGGCACTTGGCGATATGGCATGCCATATACTGCATCCTGTTTTCAAATCACTCAGGCTTACCTATCCGACAAAAGTACAGGCCAGTTCAACATTGCTGATGACCGACAGTGCACCCAATGCACAGATGGTGAAATATATCTATCCGGCAAGGGTTGCACCGTCACATTACAAGATCGATCTCCCGGAAGTGGAGGTTACCTGGTATGATGGCGGTTTTCAGCCGATGAAGCCGGAAGGCTGGCCTGCCGGAAGAGAAATGAATGATCAGGGTGGCGGGGTCATCTTCCACGGGACAAAAGATAAGCTCATCTGTGGCTGCTATGGAGTAAATCCATGGCTGCTATCAGGCAGAGTGCCAAATGCTCCGGTGACCGAAAGGCGTATTAAAAATGCCACAAGCGGAGGTCATGAGATGGATTGGGTACGTGCCTGCAAGGAAAGCCCTGAAAACAGGGTGATGACAAAATCTGACTTCTCCGAGGCCGGACCGTTTAATGAAATGGTCGTTATGGGCGTGCTTGCGGTCAGACTGCAGGGGCTAAACAAGATCCTCGAATGGAATGGGGAAAAGATGGAATTCACCAATATCAATGACGGAGAATCGTTAAGGATCTGCCTTGAGGATAATTTCATTATTAATGAAGGACACCCGACATTTAACAAGAAGTGGACAGACCCGATCAATGCAAAACAGTTTGCTGCAGAGATGATCAGGCATAACTATCGCAGCGGCTGGTCACTTCCGGAAATGCCCGCATAATAATTAATTTACGCTCAAATAACTAATAAAGAATAACATATGAAACTGATTAAAACATTATTCGTACTGATTCTCACTGTCTGCTTCGTCTCCTGCGGTCCGGGAAAAGAGAAGAAGAACGCCGATAAGAAATCGGCTGAAGCCGAAGTTTGGACCTATCTCTTTGACGGATCAGGCACCCAGGGATGGCGGAACTTTGGTAAACCCTCCTTCCCCTCACAGGGATGGGAGGTTGTAGACGGTACCCTGCATTGCATCGGTTCAGGCAGAGGTGAAGCCGGTGGTGGCGGCGGAGACATCGTCTATGACAAGAAGTTTTCAAACTTCCATCTTAAACTGGAATGGAAGATTTCTGAAGGCGGCAATAGTGGTATTTTCTACCTTGGACAGGAAGGACCGGAGTGGGATTTTATATATAAGACAGCTCCTGAGATGCAGGTTCTTGACAATGAGAGACATCCCGATGCCGAGGCAGGGAAAGACGGCAACCGCAAAGCCGGGTCCCTCTATGACCTGATCCCTGCTGTTCCACAGAATGCCAAACCGGCAGGTGAATGGAACACGGCTGAGATAAAGGTTTACAAGGGATCTGTATGGCATATTCAGAATGGCGAGACCGTTCTTGAGTACCATCTCTGGACTCCCGAGTGGAACACCCTGGTGGCTGGCAGCAAGTTCCCCGCACTCAATCCCAACTGGGCCAATGTGGCTGCCGAAGGTTTCATAGGCCTTCAGGATCACGGTGATGATGTCTGGTACCGTAATATTCAGATAAGAGAATTGTAATTATCTTCCGGGGGGAAGAAATTCTGTTTAATTGCAGTAGCGGCAGGTCAGGGACCCGCCGCTACTTTTTTTTGGTTTCGGTCAGAGATATGACCGGTGCTTATCGGTCAAATTTCACTTCCCCTGAATACAGGCGTTGCTAATGATTCCCGAAAAAATAAACTTCCAACATGCCACACAATGTGTGATATACAGGAAGATGCAACTCCTGAATTTCCGGAGTCTTTGTCCCGCCGACATTAATTAACACATCACAATGTTTAACAAATTCCCCTCCATCCCTGCCAACGAGTCCGACAACCGTGAGACCCTTTGCTTTAGCTGCCATCATGGCAAACACTACGTTGGCAGAATTTCCTGATGTTGAAATTCCCAACAGCGAATCTCCTTTATTGCCATAACCCATGATCTGCTGCGCAAAAATGAGATCCGGATCAACATCATTGGCAAAAGCTGTGTTGAGTGCCGGGTGAGAGGATAGTGAAATAGCCGGCAACGCACCCTCCAGCTTTTCACTCAGACGGATACCCGATTTGCCATAATTATCTTTTAAAAATCCCTGGATATCCGGGTTGACAGGTCTCTTTATTGAAAAGCTTTTCATCAATTCACCTGCAATATGGTCAGCATCAGCGGCGCTGCCGCCATTACCACATATTAATAGCTTACCGCCTGTCTCATAAGACTTTTTAATTACCTCATAAGCGTTAAACAGAGGCTGCCTGATACCAGTTAAAACCGGATATCTCTTTACCAGGTCTTGCAATAAATCTTCAACATTCATCCTGACTTCTTATTTGATCAAATCTTGTTAGGTCCCCGAAATGTGGGGACCGTCATTACGGTTAACTCGATCACAAATGTAGGTTAATTTGATTTCGAAAGGAAATCCAAATGCCGGAGACCCCGATTAGATGGTTTAAATAACACAAAATCAGGAAGATATAAAAAAAGAATTGAATTAATTGGCAGGGATTGAATTAACAGGACTTCAGTCTGTAAATGGTTCTGAGACTATTCAGCAAGGGGAATGAAACCGGCCTCTCCAGAGATGGAGGAAATGCTTGTGGCACAGGTATAACACGGAGGTAAAAAAGTGATCGAAAAATGCAGGTAAATAACGGATTATACTTGGTTTTACAAAAATCCATTATTATATTAGCATCCAGGAAATTATTGATCGGAGTATTGCCAGTTTAAGACAGGTTTTATTTATCCGGGAGTATACCGGAAAGGCTCCCTTTCGGGGAAGGGATTTTTAAAATTGTTCTTTGAAATTTTGGAATAATCACATACGAAGGATCTCTGTCAAATGTGAAGGTCTGAACTGAAAAGTCATATTCATTATTCACCACTCAGGAATGACGTAGGATATGCAGCTGCAAAAGAGTTACCTGCGGATTGTGATTTATATAATATTACAAAATTTAAAACAGTACGATAAATAATAAGCGGGTATTGATTACCCGCTGCCGGATAAGGCCATTAATGAGGTCATATTGCCAGAACAAAATTCAATTGGTTCCTTTATCGACACTGTTCGGGGAAAATTGATAAAATATCTGAAACGAACAGTTAGTCGGGCTTACTTTTTAGACCGGAACCTGGCATAATGACTTATCCGGATGGCAGAATACCGGGGCGGTTCATAGTATAAAATTTTCACGTTAAAAATTACTGATGAACCTGCCGGCTATGCTAGTGGTATGTAATTGATACAAAATATCATAGCTATGCCGCGCCGGGCAAATTCCACGATTGTAATTTAATATAACCTGTGTTAAAATATGAACAGGAAATTTACTAAAATCCGGGACAGAACCCGGATTGCCGATGTCACTGCTAAACAACTTTTAGCTACTGGATATATGCATAAATTTCCTGTTTAAAACATGAATGTGAAACTAGACTTATTTGACTGATACCAAAAACTGAAAGATGATGAAGCGAATAGTATTTTTTATCAACATTCTCTTTTTACTTGGTTTATCCATGAATGCACAGCAACAGCAGATTTACAAACCTGTTGATCAACCTGATGCTGACGGAAGGATAATCAGGGGACGGGATGGTACACACCATTGGCAGACCTACATGAAAAATGCCGATCTGAGTGATTATCATCATGCTCCGCAGGAAGCGGTGGAGCAATTTAAAGATATGAAGTATGGCCTGAGGATACACTGGGGGATTTATTCCATTGTTAACGGCAGGGAATCATGGGTAATAAAAGAGAATAATAATACACTTGATTACCAGGGATTCTATCATAACCTGTATAAAGGGTGGTATCCTGAAGCCTTTGATGCGGATAAATGGACCGATATGATGGTTGACAACGGATTTAAGTTCTTCGTTTTTACCACCAAACATCATGATGGATTCTCGATGTTCGATACGAAAACCGTTGTTAAAAACAAGTTTGAATTTTTTGGCAAAAATGCTGGTTCCGTCGTGCCGGGTAATTTGCATTACAGTATAATGGAAACTCCTTTCAAGAGAGATGTCACGGGGGAACTGGTAAACTCAGCAAGGAAGAAGGATTTGAAAATCGGGTTATACTTCTCCCATCCGGACTGGTTTGATGCTGATTTTCGTTTTGATGAATGGAATCCAAACCTCGATTCTGCCTTTACTCCTGAAAAGAATCCCGCTGCCTGGGAGCGCTTTACCAAAAGACATTCTGACCAGGTAAGGGAATTATTGACCAATTATGGGAAGATTGATATGATATCATTTGATATGTGGCTTCCCGAATTCGCATGGGGTCATATGCAGGAAGTCGCCAGGATGGCAAGGGATATCCAGCCAAATTGCATGTTACGTTGGAGAGGAATAGGTAACTATGGTGATTATCACACGCCTGAAAACTATATTCCGGGAGATGAAAGCCAGGGAACAATGGCCTGGCAGGTAATACATTGCCTTAGCACAAGAAACTACTTTGGTTATGAACCCGATCCGCAATATATCAGGGGAGGGGACTGGATTGTTTCAAAATTAATTGACATAGTCTCAAAAGGCGGCAACCTGATGGTTGGCGTCGGCCCTGACCTGGCAGGAAACTGGCATCCAAAAGCCCTCGAATCATTGGCTTATGCCGGTGACTGGCTGAAAGTAAACGGAGAAGCAATTTATAAGACACGACCATGCAAAATAACCCGCGAGGGCAATGTTTTCTATACAAGTAACAAGGAGAATACAGTAACCTATGCAATCGTTGATGGCTGGCCGGGTGAATCATTATTCGTCGATCATATTCGTCCTGTACGTAGGTCAGAGATCTATTTGCTTGGATATGACAAACCCCTGTCATGGAAAAAAACCAGCAACGGTATAACTATAAAGCTTCCGGCAGAACTTCAGGTCGAAGAAAACAGACCTTGTAAACAGGCTTTTGCTTTTAAAATAATCGGGAATCAACTTTAATAATCAAGGCTAACATGGCAAACCTCAAATATGTTCCTTCCTGTGAAGATGTGAAATCGTGGCGGATAAAACCCCGTTCCGGAACTTATTTTTTCCTGTTTTTGCTGTTTGTTCCCGGGTTTTTAATGAATTGTTATTCACAGGACAATTCTGCTCAGAAAGCAAATGAATTATTGTTGAATAACATTTTTTCACAGGAAAAAGGCGCACCCCTGCCTCACACCGGGCCTTTAACCTGGGACGAACCATTGGATGTGCTGATGCGCAGGGGTATCCATCGGTTTCTTGATAATCAGACAGTTAATTCAGTCAAGCTGCGGGAGCGCAACTGGAACCGTGACCAATCGGACCTTAAAGCCTATGACAGGTCGGTGGCATCAAACCGGAACCATCTGACCCGTATAATCGGGGCTGTTGATGAAAGAGCAGAACCACAGATGCTGGGTCTCACGACAGATAAACCCGCACTGGTGTCCAAAATGGCCGGGTATTCCATTTATGAGGTCAGATGGCCTGCGTTGAAACCCGTCACAGACCTTACTGAAAACGCCCTGACTAAACAGGATGACTGGCCAATACTCAAAGGCCCCGTGCAGATAGAGGGTGAAGGATTGCTTTTAAGGCCCAAAGGTAAATGTCGCGGATATGTCATTGTCCTGCCTGACGCTGATCAGACACCTGAACAGCTTGCGGGCCTTGTCCCGGGAGTAGCGCCGGAATCCCAGTTGTCAAGAAGACTTGTTGAGAATGGATTCTGTGTTATCAGCCCTGTCCTGCTGAGCCGGGATACAGACTTTTCCAAAGGAATCAAATCCAACGAACGTACTCACCGTGACTGGATCTATACCCCTGCATTTGAACTGGGTCGGCATCCTGTGGGATATGAAGTCCAGAAAGTCTCTGCAGCTGTTGACTGGTGTCTCCGCGATGGCAAAAACAGGAAAAAAGTTGCTGTTGCAGGTTATGGGGAAGGCGGGATGATTGCGATGTATGCTTCAGCGGTTGATACCCGGATTGATGCTGCTTTGATAAGCGGTTATTTCGGCCCGCGTGAAAACATGTGGCAGGAACCACTTTACAGGAACATATGGGGATTGCTCGCTGAGTTTGGTGATGCTGAAATTGCCACTCTTATTGCCCCGCGTAAGATGATCGTGGAATATTCACATTACCCTGAATGGGAGCGGGATGTCCCAAACACCGGCCCAGGTAAATTGAATACACCCACCCTGGCGGAAGTCAGGAGCGAGTTTGAAAGGATAAATTCATTGATCCCCGGTTTCGGTAAACGCAGCCTCATATCCGGTGACTCCTCTTCCGCACCATTTTTTGGGGAAAGTGCAATTAAAGAGCTGACAGCGGAACTCGGAACCAAATCACTGAAGAACCTGTCAGCCGGTTCCCCTGTTGACAAACGCATCGGTTTCAATCCGATGGCAAGGCAGGAGAGAGCCGTTAAACAGATGGAGAATCACACTCAGCTCCTGCTCCGCAATTCTGAATACCAGAGAGATTCATTGGTTTTTAACAGTTTGTCTTTTGACACTGAAAATGACTATGAAGAATCTGCAGATTCCCTGCGTAAAGTATTTAAGTACGAGCATATCGGATGGTTTGATATGCCGCTTTTAAAGGAGTTGCAGCCACGGTCACGAAAAATCTACGATGAGGAAAAATGGGTGGGATATGATGTAGTGATCGATGTATGGCCAGATGTGTTTGCCTGGGGGGTCCTCTGTATTCCCAAAGACCTGAAACCAGGAGAAAAGAGACCTGTTGTTATCTGCCAGCACGGGCTTGAAGGAACACCTTATTCCACAATAGATGCAAAAGAAGATTATCACTATTATAAAAGCTTCACGGCCAGACTGGCAGAGGAAGGCTTTATAACCTTTGCTCCATTTAATCTTTACCGCGGTGAAAATGATTTCCGCAGTATGCAAAGAAAGGCTAATCCCCTGAAAGCCTCTCTGTACTCAATCATCATCCCGCAAAATTCACAAATTCTGAATTGGCTGGAAACACTTCCCTTTGTGGATAAAGACCGTATCGGGTATTACGGTCTCAGCTATGGAGGAAAATCGGCTATGCGAATTCCTGCAATCGAAGAACGTTTTAAACTATCCATCTGTTCGGCAGACTTTAATGAATGGGTCCGCATCAACGCCGATATCCATTTCCCTACAGCTTATATGTACCGGGGCAGTGAGTATGAAATGGTGGAATGGGATCTGGGACACTCTTTCAATTACGCAGAAATGACCTATCTGATTGCACCCCGGCCATTCATGGTTGAACGCGGACGGTCAGACAATGTCGGGATTGATTCGTGGGTCACCTATGAATTTCTCAGAGCCCGTCGTGTGTACGACAGGCTGGGATCAGGCGATCGGTGTGTGATTGAATATTTCGACGGACCTCATTCCATAAACGGAAAAGGAACGTTCGAGTTTCTGCACAGAGAACTGAACTGGCCAAAGGGAGAATAAGATTGATATCAGTCCCGGTCATTTGTGAGTTATGAGGCAAAAAAATATAAATGAAAAATCTGATAAAATATATTGTTTTAGCAGGGCTGTTGCTTAATGGTTTTACAGAGGCAAACGCAACCCTGACACTGAAGGAAATACGCACTGCTTCATCTGATGTATTGGTGGTGGTCTTTAATAGTGAGATAAAGCTTCCAACTACCAATTATAATACATGGATCAGTACAAAGATTAATGTGAACGAGGTAAAAACAACGGATCTCTCAGCCTGGAGACTTAATGGTGAACAACCATTGCAGATCTATAAATTCGTAACTGAGTCATCGGCTACCAATTCAGGTCCTAAACGGGCAGAGCATCGAATTTTCCTGAAAACAACCGGCCTTGTAAATGGAGTAAAATATAAACTTGAAACTCCGCATGGCGATACCACTTTTGTATTCAATGACCGGGCTGTTTTTTGTGAATCGATCAAGACAAACCAGAATGCCTACAGTGGATTATCGGATGTCCGTTATGCAAATTTTGCAATCTGGCTTGGTACCGGCGGCAGCCAGAAGATAGAGGGAGCGCTTCCCGAATATGAAGTATATGAGATGTCAACCGGTAATACTATTACCCGTGGTACTCTTGTGCAGTATGGCTCTGACGTCTCTTCCGGAGATTTCGTCTACAGGATCGACCTTTCTGAGGTGCCGGAGGGAGGGCCTTATAAAATATCTGTAAAAGGATACGGTTGTTCATGGCCGTTTGGTGTGGGAGGTGATTTCTCCTCACGCCTGGGATATGTTTCGTTCAGGAGCATGTACTATCAGCGTTGCGGCATTCCATTGAAACAGCCCTATGCAT
>ENA-UOOK01000118-UOOK01000118.1-fermentation-metagenome-genome-assembly--contig:-NODE-118-length-88416-cov-11.144023_pt1 | contig 88416 bp, 84 predicted proteins | sample MGYA00245777_ERZ724023 | MGnify/ENA primary metagenome ERZ724023 (study PRJEB28704, sample SAMN03018312) | fermentation metagenome | biome: anthropogenic terrestrial biome; feature: soil; material...
GGCACAATTACCTGCTGTATTGGTAAATGTTATGAGACCGGGACCGGGGGATGGAGATATTGTAGCTTGTCAAGGAGACTATTTCCAAGCAGTAAAAGGTGGTGGTCATGGCGACTATAAGCTAATTGTTCTTGCACCAGCATCGGTTCAAGAGATGAACGACTTTGTTGACCTTGGCTTTGAGCTATCATTCAAATATCGTAACCCAGCCATGATTCTATCTGACGGTATTATTGGCCAGATGATGGAGAAGGTAAAGCTTAGCCCTGTTAAGCCACGCTGGACCGACGAAGAGGTTATTAAGCTAAACGGATCATGGGCAACTACAGGTAAAACTGCCGACCGTCCACGCAACATTGCAACCTCTCTTGAACTTGACTCTGCCCGTCAGGAGCAGTTCAACCACAAGTTACAAGCTAAATACAAGGAGATACAGGAGAAAGAGGTTCGCTTTGAGAAAATAGCTTGCGACGATGCTGAGTACCTTTTCGTAGCTTACGGATCATCGAGCCGTATTTGCCAAAAGGCTATTGACCTTGCTCGCGAAAAAGGCATTAAGGTTGGACTACTTCGCCCAATCACCCTTTTCCCTTACCCAACTAAGGCTATTCAGGAAATGGCCGAAAAGGTTAAGGGTATCCTAACCGTTGAGATGAGCGCTGGCCAAATGGTTGAAGACGTTCGCCTAGCAGTTAACGGAAAAGTTAAAGTTGAGCACTTTGGTCGTTTTGGAGGTATGATTCCTAGTCCTAACGAAGTTGTTAAAGCGCTAGAAGATCTAATCATTAAAGGGTAACGAACAATGTCAGACATTAAAGATATCATAAAGGAAGAGAACCTAGTTTACAAAAAGACCAAGGTTCTAACCGACAACGTAATGCACTACTGCCCAGGCTGTAGCCATGGCGTTGTACACAAGCTTATCGCCGAAGTTATTGAGGAGATGGGCATTCAAGAGAAGACCATTGGTATTAGCCCTGTTGGTTGCTCTGTTCTTGCATACAACTACTTAGATATTGACTGGCAAGAGGCTGCACACGGTCGTGCTCCAGCCCTAGCTACTGCGGTTAACCGCCTATATCCTGAGAAGTATGTATTTACTTACCAAGGTGATGGTGACCTTGCTTCAATTGGTACTGCAGAGATCATCCACGCTTGTAACCGTGGCGAGAATATCGTTGTGTTCTTTATTAACAACGCTATTTATGGTATGACTGGTGGACAATACTCACCTACAACACCTACCGGTGATAAAGGAACTACTGCTCCGTATGGTAATGTAGATCCTAATTTTGATTTATGTGAATTGGCACATGCTGCTGGTGCTACATATGTTGCTAGAGGTACTGCATATGCTGCTAATGCACTTCAAAAGCTAATAGAAAATGGAATTAAAAATAAGGGGTTTTCTGTAATAGAAGCAATAACTGCTTGCCCTACTTATTATGGTAGAAAGAACAAAAAAGGTTCAGTAGTAGATATGATGAATGTAGTTAAGGAAACAGGCGTAAATAATAAAGCATGGGACAAATTAACTGATGAACAAAGAGAAGGTAAGTTCAAGGTCGGTGAATTCTATAATGAAACAAAACCTGAATATACTGAACAATATGCAAAAATTATAGCATCATTTAAAAAGGAGGTATAATATGGAACGCGTGGAACTTAGATTATCTGGTTCAGGTGGACAAGGGCTTATTACTGGGGGAATTATATTAGCTGAGGCTGCACTATATGATGGGTTAAATGTTGTTCAATCTCAATCATATGGCCCAGAAGCTAGAGGTGGAGCTAGTAAAGCAGAGGTTATCATCAGCAAGCATGATATACATTTTCCCAAGGTCACCAATTGTGATATATTATTATCTCTAACTCAATTATCATGTGATAAATATCTGAGCGGGTTAAAATCCGGTGGTACCTTGATTATAGATAGTTCCGTAGATGTACCGAAAAGAGATGATATTAAAGTATATCAAGTACCTATATTGGATACTGCAACTCATAAACTTAAGAAACCAATGGTTGCTAATATAGTTGCTCTGGGTGTTATTTATCAGGTGACAAAGATAGTAACAGAAGAATCTTTGGAAAGAGCAGTTTTAGATAGAGTACCTAAAGGAACAGAAGCGTTGAATAAAGAAGCTTTAAAAGAAGGACTTTCATTAATTAACTAGTAGAGGAGTTATAGAGGAATTTATATGAGTAAAAATCCCAATCTTATAAAAAGCATACAAAATAATTTTAGTAGAATGAGTAAGGGACAGAAAATAATAGCTGAATATATCATAAATAGTTATGATAAAGCTGCTTTTATGACTGCTGCATCTCTTGGCTCAAAGCTAAATGTAAGTGAATCTACTGTTGTAAGATTTGCTAATACATTAGGTTATAGTGGCTATAAAGAATTACAAAAAGAACTACAGGAGCTTATAAAAAATAAACTAACTACAGTACAAAGGTTAAATTTGCCAGATGGAATATCTGCAGGGGAGAACAATCTATCTAAAGTGATGGAAAGTGATATCGATAATATTAAAAAAACCATATCAGAAATTGATATGGACAGTATTCACAATGCTGTTGACTTGATGAGTAAAGGAAAACAGATATATGTAATTGGTCTAAGGAGTTCATCCTTCTTAGCAGGATATTTATGTTTCTACTTAAATTTTTTATTTTCAAATGTGAAGCTTATTAGTGCCGGAGCAAATGATATATTTGAGCAATTAGTAAAGGCTGAGAAAGATGATGTTATAGTAGGTATTACATTTCCAAGGTATTCAAAGAAAACTCTTGAAGCATTGGAATATGCCAAAGGTAAAGGTTGCTCAATAATAGCTGTCACTGATAGTTTGATTTCTCCTGCTACTAATAGGGCAGATGTCTCCTTAATAGCAAGAAGCGATATGATTTCCTTTATAGATTCTTTAGTAGCTCCCATGAGTTTAATAAATGCTTTTATAATTGCCCTTGGTCAAGCAAAGAAAAATGATTTAGAATCATACTTTGAAGATTTAGAGAAAATATGGCAAATTTATAATGTATATGACGAAAATAATATTGAATCATAAAAAAGAGAGAATTGATTCTCTCTTTTTTATAGGCAAATTTATCATATAAGATGTTATCATAAATGATATAAAAATTAAAAGATAAAATTACTATAATTTGATATAATATAATAAAAATCAATAATAAATAAGAGAGGTAAATATGTATAACAAAATCGGCATAATAGGTGCAGGTCCAGCTGGGATTATGGCTGCAGTCACAGCAGCTTCAAGAGGATTAGATGTTACATTGTTTGATAAGAATGAAAAAATAGGTAAAAAGCTTTTTATAACGGGTAAAGGTAGATGCAATATAACTAATTCTTCACCTATAGAAGATTTTTTCGATAATATTATTACAAATAAAAACTTCTTATATAGCAGTCTATATTCATTTACTAATGAAGATATTTTAAATTTACTACATAGTGAGGGATTGCAAACCAAAATTGAACGAGGTAATAGAGTTTTCCCTGAAAGCAATAAATCTAGTGATGTCATAAAAGCTTTTAACAATCTATTAAATAGAAATAATGTGAAAATCAGATTAAAATCTGATGTGAAAGGAATTATATTTTCTAAAGATCATTTTGTATTAACTATTGATGGCGAAAAATTATCTTTTGATAAGATAATTATTGCAACTGGGGGTAAATCATATCCTTCCACAGGTTCTACAGGAGATGGATATGTCTTTGCAAAACGCCTTGGCCATTCTATAGTATCTACTAAGCCTTCATTAGTCCCTTTAGAGATAGAAGCTCCTTGGATAAATGATATGCAAGGATTGTCTTTAAAAAATGTTAATTTGAAAGCTATTTGTGACAATAAATTAATACACGAAGAATTTGGAGAAATGATATTTACTCATTATGGCATTTCAGGTCCTATAGTTCTTTCTACAAGTAATTATTTACATGGCAATTATAAAAAGATTATTTTTTCGTTGGATTTGAAACCGGCATTAGATATTGATAAATTAGACGATAGAATATTAAGAGATTTTAATATTTATAATAATAAACATTTAAAAAATTCATTAAATGATCTATTGCCTCAAAAGATAATACCATGGGTGATGGAATACTCTCAAATATCTCCTGAAAAAGTTGTAAACCAGATTACAAAGGAAGAAAGATTGAGATTGGTTAACACCATAAAAGCTTTTGATATGGAATATAAAAGTTTTAGGCCTATTGAAGAAGCAATTGTTACCTCTGGAGGAGTGTCTACAAGAGAGATAAATCCTTCTACAATGGAGTCAAAAATAATACCAAATCTTTTTTTTGCTGGAGAAGTAATTGATGTTGATGCATTGACAGGTGGCTATAATCTACAAATAGCATATTCTACAGGGTACCTGGCAGGCATGAATGTTTAATATTCTTGTTACTATTCACAGTCAATCACAGCAGATAAAGAAAAATGATAAAAATCCTAAGGGAACATTTGCAGGAGTGACTATAATTCTTAGTGAATGGAAGATAAAAATCCGTTAAGCAGCTTTCATGTCCCTAAAGATAGACCACTAAGGGAATTGAAAGATGTAGGATTTTTGTCTGGAATGAGCTATAGAATTATTCATCTCCGAAACCGTGAGTGTGTATTTTTATCATTTTTCGATTTTATACAATTTAAAGTACTGTGAATAGTAACATATTCTTACTTTCCAAAGTAAATTATAGCTATTTTACTTGTATAGATTTAGTTTTTAATATATAATTTAGAGATGAATTGATTACATAAATTAGTTATTAATATAGATTATGGAGGCTTAACATGAAGAAAGATGTTTTTTCTATTGCTGTAGATGGACCTGCAGGGGCTGGTAAAAGCACTATAGCAAAAAAAATTGCTAAAGCACTTGATATTGAATATATTGATACCGGTGCTATGTACAGAGCTTTGACATTAAAAGCTATTGAGAATAATCTAAATCCACAAAACCCTGAGGAAGTAATCAACATACTAAGTGATACCGATATCGATTTTATAGATAATCATATTTTTATAGATGGGAAGCAGGTCGATGAAGAAATCCGAGAAAATATTATTAATAAAAATGTATCCTATGTAGCAACCATTAAAGAAGTGCGGGATTATATGGTGAAGCTCCAAAAGGGAATGGCAAAAAAGAAATCTTTAATCATGGATGGAAGGGATATCACTTCTGTAGTACTACCTAATGCAGATTATAAGTTTTTTATTACTGCTTCTGTAAAGGAAAGAGGCAAAAGAAGGTATAAAGAATTAATTGAAAATGGAGAAAAGAATATTAGCCTAGAACAAATTATAATGGAAATCAAACGCAGGGATGATATAGATAGCAATAGAAAAATTGCTCCTTTGATAAAGACTCAAGATGCCTATCTTTTAGATACAACAAATAAGACTATAGATGAATGTATAAATGAAATTGTATCTATTGTTATGGGAGGGAAATAATTGTTTTATAGTATCGTAAAACCATTGGTTGGCATATTCTTAAAGTTATTTTATAGGGTACGAGTGACAGGTTTAGAAAATGTTCCCCAAAGTGGTAAGTTGGTAATTTGTTCTAATCACGCAAGTAATTGGGATCCATTGCTTATATCGATCGTATTTCCTAGACAAATATCTTGGATGGCAAAAAAAGAATTATTTGAAAATAAAATCCTTTCATTTATATTATGTCATTTAGGTGCATTTCCAGTGGACAGAGGAGCATCTGATATTTCAGCCATTAAAAATGCTCTTAAGGTATTAAAAAATGATAAGGTACTTGGAATATTTCCTGAAGGAAAAAGAGTAGAGGGATTGGACTTAAATAATGCAAAACCTGGAGTTGCACTACTTACGGTTAGGTCAAATTCAGTGGTACTACCATTAAATATATCAAGTGATTATAAATTATTTAATACCGTAAATATTGTCATTGGCAAACCTATTGATTTTTCAGAAGAACATGTACAAGCTAAGGACTATACAAAGCTTAGTCATCAAATATTGTACTCAATATATGAATTAAGACAGGAGGAATAAGTTGAATATTATTATAGCTGATAATTCAGGATTTTGTTTTGGAGTTAAAAGAGCAGTAGATAAATCAATTGATGTATTGAAAAACTCTAGAAAAAGAGTTTATTCCTATGGACCTTTAGTGCACAATGAACAGGTTGTTTCTCGATTGGAAAATATGGGGTTAAATTCTTTAGAAGACTTAAATAATATAAAAGAGGGAACTATAATTATTAGATCCCATGGTGCTTCTAAAGAAATTAAGGAATATATTGAGAAATTAGGACTGGATTTAGTTGATTGTACATGTCCTTATGTAATGTCTATTCATAATAAGGTTGAAGAATTTTTAAATAAAGATTATGATATAGTCATTGTAGGAGATAGAAATCATCCTGAAGTAATAGGAATAAATGGTCATTGTGACAATAAAGCCTATATTATTAATTCGGAAGAAGAAGCAAATGACCTACCATTGTTTGATAGGGTTTGTATAGTATCTCAAACTACAAATAGAATTGAAAAATTTGAGCTATTATCTGAAATTGTAAAAAATAAAGCCAAGGAAGTGCAATTATTTAATACCATCTGCAATGCAACAAAGGTAAGACAAAAATCTACGGAAGAAGTAGCTAAAAAGGTAGATGCTATGTTAGTTATAGGTGGCAAAAATAGCTCTAATACTAAAAAGTTGGTTGAAATAAGTAATAAACATTGTAAAAATGTATTTCATATAGAAACCATTAAAGATTTATCTTTACAAGATATACAAATATTTAATACAATAGGAATAACGGCAGGTGCATCTACACCTGATTGGATAATTAAGGAGGCTGTTGAAGTAATGGATAATCTGAATAAAGACGAGATGATGGAAGCAATTGATAGTTCTTTCACTAAAATTCATAGAGGGGATGTAGTTAAGGGCACTGTTTTATATGTAACTGACAATGAAGTAATGGTTAATATAAACTATAAAAGTGATGGTATAATAACTAGAGATGAATTATCTAAAGACCCAGAAGTGAAGCCAAAAGATACTATAAATGTAGGTGATGAAATCAATGTTTATGTATTGAAATTAGATGATGGTGAAGGTAATGTAGTGTTGTCTAGTAAAAGAGTTGATGCTTTAAAAGCTTGGGATACATTAGAAGAAATATTTAATAATAAGGAAGATGTTGACTGTAAGGTTATATCTGTTGTAAAAGGTGGATTAACTGTATTGGTTAATAATATTAACGGTTTCATGCCAGCTTCACATGTATCCACAAATTATGTTTCTAACCTTGATCAATATAAAGGTAAAACACTGAAATCTAGAATTATAGATTTTGACAAGGATAAGAAAAAAGTCATTGTTTCTAGAAAAGAAGTGGAAAAAGAAGAACTTGAAATCAAAAGAGAAAAACTTTGGGATGGTCTAGAGGTTGGTGCTACAATAGAAGGTATAGTTCAAAGGCTTACAGATTTTGGTGCTTTTATTGACTTAGGCGGAGTAGATGGTTTAATTCATATTTCTGATCTGTCATGGAATAGAGTTAAACATCCTTCAGACGTACTTGAAATAGGTGATAGAGTTGAAGTTAGGGTGCTATCATTAGATAAAGAAAAAAACAGAATATCTCTTGGCCTAAAGCAAACTATTGAAGAACCATGGAAAGTGTTTATTAATAATGTAAAAGAGGGAGATATCGTTGAAGGTAAAGTAGTCAATTTATTAGACTTTGGTGCCTTTATAAGACTTAATGAAGGAGTAGATGGATTACTTCATGTTTCACAGATATCTAAGGAACATGTTAACAAACCTTCTGATGTATTAAAAACAGGAGATATCATTACTGTAAAGGTAATCGAAATCAATGAAGATGAAAGAAGAATTAGCTTAAGTTCTAAAGATGTAGATGAAACCCCTACAGATGAAGAAGATAGTGAAGAATAAATAAACAAAAAAATTACCATTTCTACCTTTTTCAACATTTTATAAATTTTTTAAAGGAATTTGTCTGAAAAAAGTTATTAATAATTGAAGGATTTTTAATAATATTTAAAGAATTATAATACTGTTGACTAAAAAGGGGGCGAGAATATGGAATTTGGCGTTGAATATACAATTTCTGAGGTATCTGAAATGACAGGCTATGCCCCTCATGTTCTCAGATATTACGAAAAGGAATTTGAAATTGAAATACCTAGAACGGACTCGAATCATCGATATTATACAACAAAGGAAATTGAACTAATACAATATATCAAGATGCTTCAGGATAAGGGTTTTAGTAATAAACAAATAAAGCTAATCATTTCATCACCTGAACTAGTTATTTCAAATTCAAATGATACTTCACTTGAGGTAATTGGTAATAATGATATAGATGCATCAAGCATAGCCATTGAAGTAAGCAGGTCTTTAGAGGATGTTTTCTTTTCAAGATTGAATGAAATTATAACAAAAGGCAATCAGGATAATATGGGTTTGATTCAAGAACTAAAGGATGAAATAATATCCTTAAAGCAAGAGATTAGCTCTAAGGAAAGGGATGTTTTAATTTGCGAAAATGCAAAATTAAAAATGAGACTAAAGGAAAAAACCTATGAAATCCTAGAGCTAAAGGACAAATTAAAGAAACACGAGGAATCACAAATAGGATTTTTTAAAAGACTATTTGGACTTACTAATATTAAATAAATTATTTAGAGTGGTTATCCACTCTTTTTTCATGACCTAACCCATGACCTAACCCAATTTACAATGATTTTTCGTAAATTGATGGTAAATCAGATGTGGCGGAGTCTAAATTTTATTTGGCTAACGTAGCCAACTCGTGGTATAATGAAGTTTAAGATAATTAAAGGAGAGATTTTCTATAATATGAAGAAGTATCTTATAAGCACATTTGGATGTCAGATGAATGAGCACGACTCAGAAAAAATTGCATGGATTCTTGATGGTATGGGCTATGAATTGACTAATAATAGAGAAGAAGCTGATTTGATAATATTTAATACCTGTGCTGTAAGAAAAAGCGCTGAAGAAAGAGTATTTGGTCAGTTAGGAGAACTAAAGGCTTTAAAGAGAAAGAATCCAGATTTAATTTTGTCTGTATGTGGCTGCATGATGCAAAGAGAAGATATAAGAGAAGTAGTAACAAGCAAATACAGACATGTAGATATAATCTTTGGTACAAATAATATTCACAAACTACCTCAGCTTATTAGCAGACATTATGAAACAGGAAAGACTATTATAGATATTGATGAGGAAAATAGAGAAATAGAAGAGAGTATAGATGCCAATAGAAAATATTCATATAAGGCGTTTGTAAATATAACATATGGCTGTAACAATTTTTGTACTTATTGTATAGTTCCGTATACTCGTGGAAGAGAAAGAAGTCGTAATCCCGAAAGTATAATTGCTGAAATAGAAGACCTTGCAAAGAATGGCTGCAAAGAAGTTACTTTATTAGGTCAAAATGTTAATTCATATGGTAAAACTTTGGATAGCAATTATTCTTTTGCGGATTTATTAAAGGATGTAAATAACATTGAAGGAATTGAGAGAATTAGATTTATGACCTCACATCCTAAGGATATATCAGATGATGTAATTAGTTGTTATGCCACTCTTGATAAGCTTTGTGAGCATTTGCATTTACCTATACAATCCGGAAGCAATAAAATATTAAAGGCTATGAACAGAAAGTATTCTAGAGAAGATTATTTGACAATAATCAAAAAAGTAAAAAATGTATTACCGGATATTGCTATTACAACTGATATAATCGTAGGTTTCCCGGGAGAAACAGAAGAAGATTTTGAGGAAACACTAGATATAGTAAAAAAGGTTCAATATGATTCAGCCTTTACATTTCTTTATTCAATAAGAGAAGGTACTAAAGCAGCCACAATGGAAAATCAAGTACCTGATGATGTAAAACATGAAAGATTTCAAAGACTATTAGATACTTTGTATCCAATTGGTCTAGAAAAAAATGAAAAATTAATAGGTGAAATAGTAGAAGTATTAGTTGAAGACGTAAGTAAAAATAATGATAAAATATTGAATGGACGTACAAGAAGTAGTAAATTAGTTCATTTTCCAGGTGATAAAGAATTAATTGGTAAGTTGATAAATGTTAGAATTGATGAAGTCAAAACCTTTACTCTGGAAGGAACTATTGTTTAAACGGAGGAACGCATGGAAAATCTTACACCAATGATGAAGCAATATATGGATATTAAAAATAAAAACAAGGACTCAATACTTTTCTTCAGATTAGGTGATTTTTATGAAATGTTTTTCGAAGATGCTAAAATTGCATCCCGTGAGCTGGAAATAACCTTAACCCAAAGAGATTGTGGGCAAAATGAAAAAGCACCTATGTGCGGAGTTCCACATCATGTGGTGGATACTTATATATCAAAGCTCGTAGATAAAGGATATAAGGTTGCCCTATGTGACCAGTTAGAAGACCCTGCACTTGCTAAAGGTATTGTGAAAAGGGATGTAATCAAGATAATCACCCCAGGGACTATTACAGATTTAATTGATGACAGATCTAATAATTTTCTCGTATCAATTTACTTGGATAATTTTGGGACAGGCATTACTTATGTTGATAATTCGACTGGAGAGATGTATACGACTGAATTATTAAGTGATGAGGACAATTGTTATCGATTTATTATTGATGAATTGGGTAAAACAAACCCTGCAGAAATTTTATGTAATAAAAAATTTACCCTAAATAAGAAATATATGAAAATAATTAAAAATAATATCAATCCTTATATAAATACTTATGATGACTTGAAGGAATTAGATGAGTCTCTTAAATCAAATATATATAAGTTGTTTAAAGTATCTGAACTCAATGAATTAGGTATTAACGAAAAGCTTTATTCAATTATTTCAACCTCCAAGTTAATAGAATATTTATATACTACCCAAATGAATAACTTAGACCATATAAATACTATTTCTTTCTATGAACCTTCAAATTACATGGTTATGGACATTAATACAAGAGCTAATTTGGAGATAAATGAAACAATTAGATCTAAAGAAAAGAAAGGTGCACTTATTAGTATTCTCGATAAAACTCATACTGCTATGGGTGGAAGACTTTTAAAGAAATGGCTTGAACAACCATTGCTAGATACTAAATTAATTGAAAATAGACTTAGTATCGTAGAGTATTTTACTGAGAATTTAATGGTTTTAGATGATATTAGAAGCCTTTTAGATGAAATATACGACATAGAAAGATTGTCCAGTAAAATAACTAATGGCAATTGTAATGGCAGAGATTTTATTTCTTTAAAGAGTTCAATAAAAGTACTTCCTGAACTAAAGCAGATTCTAAAAAGTACCAGCTCTAATCATTTGATAAAATTAGAATCGAAGATAGAAAGCTTAGATGATTTATACAATCTAATAGAAGATTCCATAGATGAAAACCCTCCTATTACCGTAAAAGAGGGAGGATTAATTAAGAACAACTTTAACAAGGAATTAGATGAGCTAAGAGAAAGCAATTTAAAAGGCAAAGAGTGGTTAGCTGTTTTAGAGCAGGAAGAAAGAAACAAAACCGGTATCAAGAATTTAAAGGTTGGATACAACCGAATCACAGGCTATTATTTTGAGGTAACAAAGTCCAATTTATCTTCTGTTCCCGATTATTTTATAAGAAAACAGACCTTAGCAAATTCAGAAAGATACTATACTGTAGAATTAAAGAATATGGAATCTAAGATTTTAGGTGCTGAAGAAAAGTCTCTTGATTTAGAATATGAAATATTTCAAGATATAAGAAACCATATAAAATCTCAAATAGAAAGATTACAGGCAGTATCAAAATATATCGCAGTTATTGATGTATTGTCTACCTTTGCAGTAGTAGCAAATAACAATAATTTTGTGAAGCCATCCCTAAATAAAAAAGGTACGATTGAAATAGTTGAAGGAAGACATCCAGTAGTAGAAGCTACAATTGATAACAACCTGTTTATTCCTAATGATACTTATCTAGATACTGATAAAAACATGATTCAAATCATTACCGGTCCAAATATGGCAGGTAAATCTACCTATATGAGACAGGTCGCTATAATAACTCTGCTTACCCAAATAGGGTCGTTTGTTCCAGCGAAGAAAGCAAATATTGGTATTGTTGATAGGATATTTACAAGAATTGGTGCCTCAGACAACCTCTCTCAAGGGGAAAGCACTTTTATGGTAGAGATGAATGAGGTATCAAATATAATAAAGGCTGCTACTTCAAATAGTTTAATCATACTTGATGAGGTGGGAAGAGGTACCAGCACCTATGACGGTCTAAGTATTGCTTGGGCAGTTATAGAGTACATAGCCACTAAGATTAAAGCCAAAACAATGTTTGCAACACATTATCATGAATTAACACAGCTTCAGGAAAATTTAAAGGGTATAATCAATCTTACAATATTAGCTGAAGAAAAGGGCGATGATATAGTATTTTTAAGAAAAATAGTAGAAGGTAGTACTAACAGGAGTTACGGAATTCAAGTTGCAAAGCTTGCAGGAATAAAAAAGGAAATCATTGATAGAGCAAATGAGATTTTGTTACAAATCGAAAGTAATCATGAAATCAACTTAAATAAAACCTCTAAAGATCAATCAAAACAGCTTAATCTATTGGACTATAAAAAAGATTACTTTTTGGATAGAATTAAAAATATTGATATTCAAAGCATAACTCCGATAGAAGCTTTGAATGTACTAAATAATTTAGTAAATGATGCTAGGGACTTAAGGAGAGATCCTAATGGGAAAAATTAAAGTATTGGATAACTTAACAATACAAAAAATAGCAGCAGGTGAAGTTATAGAAAGGCCTGCTTCTATAGTTAAGGAGCTTGTAGAAAATTCTATTGATGCAAATGCTAAAAACATTGTAGTTGAGATTAATAACGGTGGTAAATCCTATATTAGAGTTACAGATGATGGTGATGGCATAGAGGAAGAAGATATTCCATTAGCATTTGAAAAACATTCAACTTCTAAGCTCAAAGAAATCAATGATTTGTATAGCCTATTAACCTTGGGTTTTAGGGGAGAGGCATTATCCAGTATATCTGCTGTAGCAAAGGTTGAGATACTAACAAAAACAAGTGGAAATACAGCTGGCGTTAATGCAATTATTGAAAATGGGAAGATTATATCAAAAGATAAGGTTGGAACCCCAAAAGGTACTACTATTATAGTAAAGGATCTTTTTTATAATCTACCTGTTAGGAAGAAATTTTTAAAAAGCGATATTTCAGAGAGTAATAATATCAGCGATATAGTATATAAATTAGCATTAGGTAATTATAATATATCTTTCAAATTTATTAAGGATAATAAGGTAATTCTTAATTCCAGCAATAAATACGATATAAAAGAAAATATCTATTCAATATTAGGTAAAGATATCACAAAAGGACTTGTTCCTATAAATTTTGAATCTAATGATATTAAAATTAATGGGTTTATTTCAAATAATAATATTTATAGAAGCAATAGAGGTCATCAGTATATTTATATTAATGGAAGATATATAGTAAACAGTGATATTTCAACTACAATAGAGAAACATTATAGATCATTGATTCCATTAAATAGATTTCCTGTTTTTATAATATATATAGATATGGATCCTGGAGAATTGGATGTAAATATACATCCTACGAAGCAAGAGGTTAAATTCACTAGTAATAGCGATATACTCGGACTAATTAGCAATATTATACATGAAAGGCTTTTTCCATCCTTAAATATTCCTAAATTTGAAGAGAAGGAGACCATAAAAGAAGATATCCCCGTTTTATACGAAAAAAGCAATAGCGCTGGGGTAATTATCCGTGATTATACAGGTGTCAGCCTAGTTGATGATGCTACTGATACTGATGAAATTAAAAAGGTTGAATTACCCTCCAAAAAAATAACAGAAAATAACCATAATGATTATAAAAAGACTATTACAGATAATGTCCTGGATGATAATAATTTTTTAAGAGAAATAAATGAGGATGTTTTATATGAAGATGACGATACTAATAATATCAAAGAGATTCTTCCGGAGATTCGTCCAATAGGAATTGTATTTGGGACATATATAATAGGTGAAAACAATATACTTAATAAATTATTTTTTATAGATCAGCATGCGGCTCATGAAAGAATTTTATATGAAAAATTTAGAGCCGAATATAATAGGGAGGCTATAAATATTCAACAGCTTATAACTCCTGAAATTCTTGATTTAACAATGAAGGAATTTAGTTTATTTACCGAAAATATAGAATTCTTTAGAAAGCTGGGATTTGAAGTTGAAGAATTTGGTACGACTAGCATAGCTATAAGAGGTGTTCCTTTTCTTTTCGGAAAACCAAACATAAAGAATTTATTTATGGATTTATTAGATAATGTAGATAAGGATTTAAAAAGTAGTTATGATACAAGATTAGATAAATTGATGAAATTGGCATGTACAAGTGCAATTAAAAGTGGGGATAAGATTTCAGATATAGAAATAAAATCTTTATTATCAGATTTATCTAAATGTGAAAATCCATATAGCTGCCCGCATGGCAGACCAACTATAATTGAAATCCCTAAGAATTATATAGAAAAAAAATTCCTAAGAATTATATAGGTGATTTAATGAAACAAAAATTAATTATATTAACTGGACCTACAGCAGTAGGTAAAACTTCAGTTTCAATCGAACTTGCAAAAAGAATCAACGGCGAAATTATTTCTGCTGATTCAATGCAAATATATAAATATATGGACATTGGGACTGCCAAGATTCTTAAGGAAGAAATGCAGAATATTCCACATCATATGATTGATATTGTTTACCCTGATGATAGTTTCTCAGTATCGAATTATAAACAGCATGCTATGCAGCTTATAGATGAAATTAGTGGTAAAGGAAAGCTTCCAATAGTTGTTGGAGGAACTGGACTATATATTAATTCACTTACTTATAAATTAAATTTTGCTTCAGTCCCACCTAATGAAGAAATAAGAAGAGATCTGGAAGCTTTAGGAGATAAATACGGAAATGAGTATCTTCATAACATGTTAAGAAGGGTTGATAATGAAAGCACAAAAAGAATAAGCATAAGGGATAGAAAGAGAATTATCCGAGCTTTAGAGATTTATAAGTTAACTGGAAAGACTATGTCAGAATATAATGAAAACTTTAGAATTAAAAATGAAGATTTTGATTTGTCTATGATATGTTTAAATATGGACAGAAAGAAGCTCTATGATAGAATCAATAAAAGAGTAGATATTATGATTGAACAAGGTTTGATAGATGAAGTTAAAGCCATATTAAATATGGGCTATAATAAAAATCTTACTTCACTTCAAGGTATAGGTTATAAAGAAATAATTATGTATCTGGATAATTTATGTACCAAAGATGAAGCCATAGAAAAAATTAAACAAGGAAGTAGAAATTATGCAAAAAGACAATTGACATGGTTTAGAAGAGATAATAGAATAAAGTGGATAGATGTAGATGACTTTCATGATTTGAACGAACTAAGTGATTATATAGAAGATTATGTATCCGTATAGATTAATTAGGGAGGGGTTTAAAATGAAGCAAGGAACTAATTTACAGGATGTATTTTTGAATAAGGCAAGGAAAGAGAATATTATTATAACTGTTTTCTTAATAAATGGTTATCAAATTAAGGGGATAGTAAAGGGTTTTGACAATTATACCATAGTTCTTGATAGCGAGGACAAACAGCAGTTAATTTATAAACATGCTATTTCTACAATTATCCCAAATAAGCAAATAAGTTTTGATATATAAATAATAGTAAAAGTCTCTGCTAGTCCAGAGACTTTTACTTGTGAAAGGAAAGGTTAATATGAATGAGTATACAGTAAATATATTATGTAAACAATTCAATTTAGAAAGAAAAATTATTGAATATGTTAATGCAAAAGAAAAATATATTGTAGAAAAATTTAAATCAATTGATAATATCAGAGAATACAATCAATATAAAGTAATTGAGTCCATGCAGAAAAATAGGCTTAGCTCAACAGATTTTTATTGGACTACTGGATATGGATATGGTGATGTTGGAAGAGACAAGGTAGAGAGTATTTACGCCACTGTATTTAACACAGAAGATGCTCTAGTAAGACCTACTATCGCTTCAGGTACCCATGCGCTTACTATAACATTATCTGGATTGTTAAGACCTGGTGATGAGCTTTTAGCCATATCTGGCGCGCCATACGATACACTTCAAAAGGTTATAGGTGTTAAGGGAAATGCTCCAGGTACATTAACAGATTTTGGAGTAGTATATAAAGAAATACCGCTAATTAACAATAAAATAGATTTAGAGGCTGTAAAGAATAGTATAAATCCAAAAACTAAAATAGTCATGATACAAAGATCCACAGGCTATAGTGATAGAAGAGCTTTAACTATTGATGAAATAGAGGAAGCAATTGAATCTATAAGAGAATATAATCAAAATGTCATAATTATGGTTGATAATTGCTATGGGGAATTTATGGAATTAAAAGAACCAACAGATGTAGGTGCTGACATTATGGCAGGGTCTCTTATAAAGAACCCAGGCGGCGGTTTAGCATTATCAGGAGGGTATATAGTTGGAAAGAAAAATCTTGTGGAACAAGTAGCAAACAGACTCACTGCACCAGGCTTAGGAAAGGACTGTGGACTTACTTTTGGCACAAGCAGGACAACTATGCAAGGTCTTTTCTTAGCCCCTCATATAGTGTCAGAGGCTGTCAAGGGGGCGCTTTTAGCTGCAAAATCCTATAAGGATTTAGGCTTTAAGGTTGTACCAGATGTAGAGGATAAGCGCAGTGATATCATACAAGGAATTGAACTATTATCACCTGAAAGAGTTAGCGAATTTTGTAAAGGAATACAAGCAGCTTCTACTGTTGATTCATATGTTGTACCTGAAGCCTGGGATATGCCTGGATACGAAAACCAAGTCATAATGGCCGCAGGTGGATTTATAGAAGGTTCTTCCATAGAATTAAGTGCTGATGGACCTATGAGAGAGCCATATTATGTATATTATCAGGGCGGACTAACTTATGAACATTGTAAATTGGGTCTATTAAAATCATTAAATAATCTGTACGTCAAGAAACTTATAACATTGTAATATATAGCTAAAAGCACTTAATACCTATGTACTAAGTGCTTTTAGCTATATTCTTCTATATAATCCAATAACCTTTCCTAATATACTTACATCTCTAGCATAGATTGGCTCCATAAATTGATTTTCAGGCTGTAGCCTTATCCTATCCTTTTCCTTGTAAAATGTTTTTATAGTAGCTTCATCTCCTAATAATGCTACAACAATCTCCCCATTGTGGGCATCGTTTTGTTCCTTGACCAATACTAAATCTCCATCTAAAATCCCCGCGTCTATCATACTTTCTCCCTGAATCTTGAGCATAAATACATCATGACCCTCAACTAGTTCTAAAGGAACAGGGTAGGTGTCCTCAATATTTTCAACGGCTAATATCGGTTCTCCTGCAGTAACTTTACCTACTATAGGTATATCGACAGTTTTTTTATGAGTAAATAGAAAATCATCATCCTTGTCCAATATTTCAATGGCTCTAGGTTTAGTGGGATCTTTTCTTATGTAGCCTTTAGCTTCTAACTTTTCCAAATGTCCATGTACAGTGGAGGTGGATTTTAAATTAACACCTTTGCAAATCTCTCTTACAGCAGGAGGATAGCCTTTTATTTGTAATTGACTTTTTATATAAAGCAATATTTCAATTTGTTTTTGTGATAAATCTTCATACACGGTAAACACCTCACATTTTTCTTTCCAAATCTTTAGTAGATTATACCATATCAAGTGAAAAAAATCAAACAAGAGTTCTAATTTTTTCAAAAAAGGTATTGACACGGAACGAATGTTTGAGTAGAATATAGATAGAACAATTGTTTAGAACTTATGTGCGAGGTGCGATATGAAAAGTAGAAAATATATAATAGTTGATAGTAAAAGGTTTTTCATTTTTATCACATTTATATTTGTGTTATTATCATTGGTGATATCTCTAATATTTACATTACCGAGGGCACATAGCAGCATACAGAAACAGAATTTCGAAGAGTACCGTGTATTGAACGGAGATAACCTATGGAACATTTCCTTAAAATATATACCCAAAGACTATGACGTAAGGAAGATGATATTCGATATCAAAGAATTAAACAATATGGAAACAAGTTGTATATATGAAGGGGACATAATAAAAATACCATTACACAATAAATAAAACCAAAGAGATCATTCTTCGGTTTTATTTATTTTTCTATTGGCAAGAGGATTGCTCTTAACGGCATTTCTTAGTCTTTCATCATCTATATGGGTATATATCTGGGTAGTAGAAACCGATTCATGACCAAGTATTTCCTGCAGAGCTCTAATATCTACATTGCCATATTTATACATTAGGGTAGCAGCTGTATGTCTAAGCTTATGAGTAGAATATATATTGGTATCTAATCCTGATTTCTGCAAATATCTTTCTATCATATGCTGTATTGCTCGATTACTCATTCTTTGTTTTCTTTTGCTTATAAAAAGTGCCTTACTATCACCATTAATAGGAGTAGGTCTTATACTTAGATAGTCTTTAATTGCTTCTATACAGGATTCATTTAGGAATATAGTTCTTTCTTTATTACCTTTACCAATAACGGTTAAAGTGTCATTATCTCTTATACTATCTATATTCATTCCAGAAAGCTCTGAAAGTCGAAGACCACAATTTAAAAATAGCATGATAATTGCATAATCTCTTTTCCTGTATTCATCATTCTTGTTCTCCAAAACGACGTTGAGCAGGTGTTCGGCTTCATCTAAAGTTAAATAAACAGGATTTCTTTCATCGGTTTTAGGAAACTCCAAGGCTTCAGCAGGGTTGTGGTCGATTAAGTTGACTCTTAAATAAAGATATTCAAAAAAAGACCTGATAGAGGCAACTTTACGAGATTTAGCGAAATTGCCATTATCACGATTTTTATCAACATAGGATATATAGGCATGCAAATCCTGGATAGATATTTTTTTTATAAAATCAATATCAATATCCGATATATCAATTTCTTTAAATTCAATATTATTATCAACTAATTTATATCTTAATTTCATAAACCTAAAAAAAGTTCTTAGATCAAAATAATATTCCTTAACGGTATTTGGAGAAGTACCTTTAATTGTTTCCATGTAATTCAGGTAATCTTCCATAATTAACGGTATTTCTTTCATAATACACCCCTTTTTTACAACATTAGTCACAAAATAGTTATTTTGTGACTAATGTTGTAGTTCTTTAAAATTTGATTTACAACAATAAATTTTCTTGTATCACATTAATATTAATTATTAAATCAGAATCATAAAATATCCTTTGAATATTTTATGATTCTTTAAACTATTTCATTATTCATTTTATATATCTTTATATAATAATATAATATCTTGTACAAAATCAATTATTTTAGCTCAATATCATACATTATTATACATTTAACTAAAATTAGCTAATAATATATATTTCTTATAGATATTTTCCATAAAGATATATTGTAAGGCTGCTATTCAGTCGTTAAAGAGGTTTTGTTGTATAAGACATAAAGTTATATCTCTATCATATTAAAAACTCCTTATAAACGATTTTAAAAGGCCGCTTTTTTCAGTTATCCTTCAATTACATCTTTTATTCTATTTAAACCTTCTTTTATATTATCCAGCGAATTTGCATAAGATAATCTTACATAATCATCATCACCAAAAGCTATTCCAGGTACAATAGCAACATTTCCCTTTTCAAGAATTAAATTTGTAAAATCTATTGAATCCTTTACTTCGAAACCTTTTATAGTTTTTCCTTTGATGCCGGAAATATTGACCATTACATAAAAAGCACCTTTAGGAGTTCTACAGCTTAATCCTTTAATAGAGTTAATTGTTTCAACGATGTATTTTCTTCTTATATCAAATTGTTCCTTCATTTTTTCAACACTGGATTGGTCTCCCTTAAGGCCCTCAACACTTGCATATTGTGAAATTGAAGAAGGATTTGAAGTAGTATGACTTTGAATATTGCCCATGATTTTTACAATATCTTCATTAGCTGCAGCATAACCAATTCTCCATCCTGTCATTGCATAAGCTTTAGACATTCCATTAATCAATATAGTTAATCTTTTTATTTCATCATTAAATGATGCAATACTTATATGTTTATTTCCTTCATAAATTAGTTTTTCATAAAGTTCATCAGATACAACAAATACATTGTTTTTAACAGCCCAATCAGCAATGCCCCTTAGTTCTTCCTCAGAATAAATTGCTCCAGTCGGATTACTAGGAGAGTTCAAGATTATGGCTTTTGTCTTTTTTGTTTTTATAGCTTCTAATTCGTCAACACCATATTTAAAATCATTTTCTTCTTTTGTTTTAATAAATACGGGCACTCCCCCTGCAATATTTACAAGTTCAGGGTAGCTAACCCAATATGGTATACCTATTATCACCTCATCTCCTGGATTTAATATTGCTAATAGGGCATTATAGATTGAATGTTTACCACCATTTGAAATGATAATATTGCTTGGCTTATAGTCAAGATTATTATCGTTTTTGAATTTTTCACATATTGCCTTCTTTAGCTCAATAATTCCAGATGAAGGAGTATACTTGGTAAGACCAGATTTTATAGCTCTTATTCCTTCATTTTGTATGTTTTCGGGAGTATTAAAATCAGGTTCACCTACACTGAAACTAATGATATCTACACCTTTTGCTTTCATAGCATTAGCCTTTGCGGTAATCTCCAATGTAACCGAAGGTTCAATCGCCATACCCACTTTTGATAATTCCATCCTCATTATGCACCCTCCTCTAAATTTATTCATTAATATTAACTTTATATATATCTTTTAACACATTTTTTATAATAAGTAAAGAATCATCTAAAGACTCCTTATTTCGAGACTTTATTACTTTATAATGTTCCAAACCTAAATCTGTAATTTTATACCTACGTATCGACCTTTTACTTGGTTCATCCCACCATCCCTCTATATATCCTTCCTCTTCCAATTGCCTGAGCATTGGATATATCATTCCATATGAAGGAGACCATTTCCCACACAGCCTTCTAGATATCTCGTCTCTAATTCTATTTCCATAATAACTTTTCTCTGTTAATAAATGCAATATATACAATTTTACAAAGGACGTAGTACTTAAAGTTGTAGGAAATTGTCTCTGTCTTTCCCCTTTATACATTTTTAAGCCTCCTTCTCATTTCTGGTACATCATTTAAATCTACAAAGAATTTACCAATTCCAGTTCTATCTGCATCACCATGAAAATCTGAACCACCTGTTATTATCAAATCATTTTTATTAGCAATCTTTGTAAACTGTTCTATCTCTTCCTTTGAATGTTTAGGATGAATACATTCTATACCATCGATACCCCAAACTACGCAATAATCAATAATCTCCCTATCCTTTAATAATCCTGGATGAGCTAAAACTGATATTCCATTTATCGTTCGAATTAATTTGATAGTTTCATCTATTGATAAATAGAGTCTTTCAACATATGCCGGCTTGCCTCTATCCAGATATTTATCAAATGCCTCTGAGATAGTTTCCACATAATTTTTATCAATCATCGCTCTAGCTATATGTGGCCTACCTATGTTTTTCTTGTTGGTATGCTCTTTTACATCTTCCAATGTTATACGAACTCCAAGTTCATTAAGTTTTTCTATTATTTTCTTTGCTCTATTTATTCTTGAATTCACTAATTTATCTATTGTCTCTATTAATTCTTCATTTTTATAATCAATGAAATAACCTAATATATGAACATCTTCACCATTATAAATACTTCCAAACTCTATACCGGGTATGATATAGAAATCATCATAAGATTTACCTCGATTTATAGCTTCATCTATACCAAAGATAGTATCATGATCAGTAATTGCTATTCCATCTAGATTGTTATGTTTTGCTAAATCAACCACTTCATGTGGCATCAATATTCCATCTGAAAAATTCGTATGTATATGTAAATCAAATTTCATAAGTCATAACCTCCTTATCAAAAAAACCTGCCCAAAGGCAGGTTTCTCTATTTAGGTTCAACGATTAATTTAATCGTAGCTCTTTTCTTCACCGTCAATTAAAATATCTGTAAAAGCCGGTATACAGACTAAGTCTAATCCACCAACAGAGTTTGGTTGTGATTTATCGGATAATTATTTCGCATATTCTATAGCACGAGTTTCTCTGATAACATTTACTTTTATTTGACCAGGATAATCTAGCTCTGATTCAATTTTCTTTACAATATCTCTTGCAGTATGAACAATTTGACTTTCACTAACTTCTTCTGGTTTAACTAATATTCTAACCTCTCGACCTGCTTGAATAGCAAAGGATCTTTCAACTCCCTCAAAGGAATTTGCTATTTCTTCAAGCTTCTCAAGTCTCCTTATATATGATTCAAGGCTTTCTCTTCTTGCACCTGGTCTAGCAGCGGAAATAGCATCTGCCGCTTGTACTAGTACAGCCTCAACTGTTTGAGGTTCTATGTCTCCATGATGGGCTAAAATACAGTGTATTACTTCTTTAGATTCCTTGTATCTTCTTGCCAAATCTGCTCCTATATCAACATGTGGTCCTTCAACTTCATGATCTACTGCTTTTCCAAGATCGTGAAGCAATCCTGCTCTTTTTGCTAGCTTTACATCTGCGCCTAATTCAGATGCCATTATTCCAGCTAAATGTGAAACTTCTATTGAATGCTTTAAAACATTTTGTCCATAACTTGTTCTATATTTTAATCTGCCTAATAATTTTATAATTTCCGGATGTAGATTATGAACTCCAGTATCAAAAGCCGCTTGTTCTCCCTCTTCTCTGATTGTGTTTTCTACTTCTTTTTTAGCCTTTTCAACCATTTCTTCGATTCTAGCAGGATGTATTCTGCCATCAACTATTAGTTTTTCTAATGCTATTCTGGCAACTTCCCTTCTAATAGGATCAAATCCAGATAATACAACAGCTTCAGGGGTATCATCAATAATCAAGTCTATTCCAGTTAAGGTCTCTAATGTTCTTATATTTCTGCCTTCACGTCCAATAATACGACCTTTCATCTCATCATTTGGTAAAGCTACCACAGTAACAGTTGTTTCAGCAACATGATCTGCAGCACATCTTTGTATTGCTGTAGTTATGATTTCTCTAGCTCTTTTATCAGCTTCTTCTTTAGCTTTAGATTCCATATCCTTAATCATAATTGCGGATTCATGAACAATCTCCTTCTTAATATCATTAAGCAATAATTCCTTAGCTTCATCTGATGTTAAGCCAGACAATCTTTCTAGCTCTTTAGTCTGTTTCTCATATAAATCGTTTATCGCTTCTTCTTTTTCCTCTAAATACTTATTCTTTTTAGATAGTTGTTCTTCTTTTTTTTCAAAAGATTCAGCTTTTCTGTCTAATGTTTCTTCTTTATGAAGAACTCTTCTTTCTAACTTTTGTAATTCATTTCTGCGTTCTCTTAAATCTTTTTCTGATTCATTTCTTGACTTATGAATTTCCTCTTTGGCTTCTAGTAGAAGCTCCTTTTTACGAGCTTCACCATCTCTTTCAGCATCTTCGGAAATTTTCTTAGCTAACTCTTCAGCGTTTTTTATCTTCCCTTCGCCAATATATCTTCTAATTAAATAACCAGCGATTATTCCAATAAGCAAGCCTAGAATTGCAAAAATTAATTTTTCAATAACTAAACACCTCCATCTTATTAAATTTTCAAGTTCCATAGTGCATTCATTCTAATAAAAGTATAAGCCAAGTATACTCCTCAGCTTACGGGGATTTTACATAATATTGTATGGTTACACACTTTTTATTTTATTACTTTTATCATATTATGTCAAGCAGTAAGGTTTATTACTCAATCTGCGTACATTTGCTTATAGACCCGATTAACTCTATCTTATAGGATTTATTTGATAAAGCAGACAGGTGTTGATTATGTGTTATCATGATAATCTGCCTGTTAAACATTTCAGAAGTTTTCTTTAGAAAATCACCAACATTGTATATATAATCTTCACTTACATGTTTTGCAGGCTCATCCAATATCAGTGGTCCTTCTATTGTTGGTTTATGAATCTGTAAAAACGCTATTCTTAAAGCAAGAGAAACTATATCAACAACTCCCCCACCTCTTGATAGTTCAGGCTTTGTTTTTATGATTACACCATCAATTTCATTTTCTACAAAGAATTCAGCATTTGCCTTATTTCTAAGTTCATCTAGCTCTATTTTAAATACTACATTGTTTTCAAAAACATATTGAAGACACTTAGTTACCAAGGTTTCTATTTGTCTTGTAGCTTGATTTCTTGCAAATTCTGAAGTTTTTTGGAACAAGATAGTTACCTTATCCAACAATTCTATTTCTTGTATTGTCTTGTCCAATTTTATTTCATTTTGATGCAACTGTTCAATTAATTTATCTCTTTTCCCTTCTTCTTTTGAAATAAACTCCTTCAATTTATTTATATCGTTATCTAATTGAATTAAATTTAAATCCATATTATTAACCCTTCTTTTCAAGTAAGTCTTTAGGCAACAACTCATTGGCTTCCTTAAACAACCTCTCAATATCAGTTGTTAATTTCTTAATCTCCTCATCTAGATCCTCAGGTTTGACTCCCAATTCCTTAAGTTCATTAATCAGTTCGTCCTCTTGAGTTTTCAATTGCTCTAACCTTGCCTCTGCTCTGTATTTTAAAGATTTTGCTTTATCTAGATTTTCCTTTATCTGAGCTAATTCTCTCTCGTAATCCATTTTATCCTCCTATATAATTATTTATTATATGGTCAATTTTTCCTTCATCTATATCACTTAAACAAAAAGGACATATCTCTATCTCTTCTAATAAAATTTTATATCTACCTAATTCACCTTTAAAAGAATCATCTATTTTTGAAATATTTTTAATATTATAAGCTTTTTCATCTTTATTCTTTAAAATTTTTTCATATAATTTCTTACATTTTATTAACATTTGAAGTCCTAAATCAATATTTCTTACAACATCATCTAATTTAGAAACCTTAGACAATTTCTCCATATATATTTTTCCTGTATCTATACTGTTTTTAACTTTTAAATAAGCTTGTATTTTTTCGACCAATTTATTATATTGATAGATCTTACTTGTTACTTCATCAATACAATTATCCACCTTATTTATCGAGATAAGATTAGATAATGTAATATTCAAGCTTTCTTTCTCTGAACATATCTTTTCATATTTATTTGTTAGATTCAAAATCCTCTTATAGTACAGATTATGATTTTCAATCTGCTGAGCTTTTTGATTTACAGTTTGAATATTTTTCAATCTATCTAAAATTAAATTATCCTCTTCTTTTTCCCTTCTAATTCTATCTAAAGTATTTCTATAGTTATTAAGATACTTATTTTTTAATACTGTATTTTCTATATTAATAATTAAACTATTTAAATCGTCTATCTTGTTGAGTTTATTTAACACATCTGATGTATTGATTAAATCAGTATGAATTTCTGTTAATTTATTTTTTATATAAGTTAATTTCTGAAGCTTAACATTTTGTTTTTCAATTTTTGATTTCATATCGGAAATTTTGTTAACCTTAAGCTTCAATTCATCTAAATAGTCATAGGTACTTATTTCTTTCGATAGCTTTGAAAAACTTTCTTCAAGACTTTTCTTAATGGAATTGAGTCCTCTTGTATCTTTCAATACTTCTCTTAAAGCATCATCAATGACATTTACTCCTACTAATCTTCCAATAGCACTAGCCCTTGTACTATTCTTCTCCGAAAGAAGAAAAGCTCCTTCAAGTTGTTCACCAAGATTAATCGAATTAGACAATTCACTATCGAGATATATTTTCTTTATACCTATTTCTTCTATTATCTCTTCTGGAACACCTGTACCAAACCCCTCATATTTAATTTCCTCTCCATTATCTTTAGTTATAATATACATATTTTTAGATTTACTTCTATATCTTTTAAGGACAGTATTGTCATTAAACTCCAAAGTTACAGAACATTCCTTTTCACCCTCACGAATAAAATAGTCACCTTGAGGTTCATTATAAAGTACCCATTTCAATCCTCTTATTATAGCTGACTTGCCAGAATCTGATGGCCCCACAATTACATTGAGTCTACTATCAAATTCAATAACTGAATACTTATGAGATTGAAAGTTTTCTAATATTATTTTTTTTATATATTTCATCAATAATCACCTGCACTGCTTTTCATTTGAATTTGAACAATTCTTCTTATAGCTTCAGATTTTACATCTTCCGATACTCCTTCTGAGGTAGAAACTTCAATTAATATATCATTTATATCCATTTTGTCAAAATCTAATGCTGAATCAATGCTTTGCTTAAACTCATACAATCGCTCACTTCTGAATACACCCTTTTCAACTTCACTTCTATCTAATACCAATTCACCATCAAGTGCAGAGGATAATGGAATATATTCAACATTGATTTTATCAGATAAATTCAATACTACTACTTGTGGTTTTCTTTCCATTTCAGCAAGGCTATTTGTTATTCTAACCATACTACCTGGATTGATAAAATATTTATTATCAATTTTAATCGTTTTAAAACCTGCATGATAATGACCACATAAGGTAATATCAGCTTTAGTTTCCTTTATATCATCAACAAGAGTATATGGTATCCCCTTGATGAATGCTTTATCCAAAAGCATCCCATGTACTACATGAATAGAATAGTTAACATTATCATCAATATCATTTAAAATATAATTTTTTCTATTGTCCACATCATCGATGTCATATACATAAGGTTGTCCTGTTAATTGAACCTTGATTCCGTCATTATTTAAAATTATTTTCTTATCCTTTTCAATAACTGTTAAGAAATCTAATTCATTTAATAACCCTAATATAGTACGATTCATAGTTAAAGGATTGTGCCCAAATATATCATGGTTTCCACTAACTATATAAAAAGGTACTTCTATACATTTTAAAATTTTAGCAAATCTATTTACTATAGAAAGAGAGATATCAGGTCTGTCAAACAAATCTCCCCCATGTATTACATAATCTATATTTTTATATTTAATAATATCCAATATTTCAAGTAGTTTGTTCTCTAAAGTTTGAACAAAATCATCTTTTCTATTTTTGGGATTTGTACCTCTTAAATGAGTATCTGTAAAATATAAAATCCTCAAATAATCACTCCTAATAGAAAACCTCCTGATTTAGGAGGTTTTATTTATTTTGGCTAACGTAGCCTAATTATTTACTCCTTCGTTTCATCGGAGTTAGTTTTTTCAACCAATCCAAATTTAACTCTAACTTTATCTTCTATCTCTTTAGCTAATTCTGGATTATCTCTTAAAAAGTCTTTTGAATTTTCACGGCCTTGACCAAGTTTCTGGTCTTTGTAGCTATACCAGGAACCTGCTTTATTTACTATTTCAGCAGTGACTGCTGCATCTAAAATACTACCAGTTTTTGAAATTCCTTCACCATACATAATATCAAATTCTGCTTGTTTGAATGGGGGTGCTACTTTATTTTTAACTATTTTAACCCTTGTCCTATTTCCAAGTATTGCATCACCTTGTTTAATCGTATCTATTTTTCTTATTTCCATCCTTATACTGGCATAAAATTTTAATGCCCTACCACCTGTTGTAGTCTCAGGATTGCCAAACATAACCCCAATTTTCTCTCTTAATTGATTTATAAATATTATGGTAGTGTTTGATTTATTAACTGCACCTGCTAATTTTCTAAGAGCTTGGGACATAAGTCTAGCTTGAAGACCCATGTGACTATCTCCCATTTCACCATCTATTTCAGCCTTGGGCACTAAAGCGGCTACGGAGTCAACAACTACAACATCAACAGCTCCACTTCTTACTAAAGCCTCTGTTATCTCTAAAGCTTGCTCTCCAGTATCTGGTTGTGAAATAACTAAATTTTCAATATCAACTCCAAGCTTCTCAGCATAGCCTGGATCCAACGCATGCTCCGCATCAATAAAGGCAGCACATCCTCCAAGCTTTTGAGCTTCAGCTATAGCATGTAGTGCCACTGTTGTTTTCCCTGATGATTCAGGACCGTATATTTCAATTATTCTTCCTCTTGGTAATCCACCTATTCCAAGTGCAATGTCAAGATCTAAACAGCCTGTAGATATATAATCAAGATTTAATTTCGCGCCTTCTCCCAATCGCATTATAGATCCTTTACCAAATTGTTTTTCAATTTGCACAAATGCTAAATCCAATGCTTTTTTCTTATCGTTTATATCAGCCATAATACTCCAGTTTTACTGGATCCACCCCTTTCAATTTTCGAACGCTAGTTCTTAATATATAATACTATAGACATTTATATAAGTCAATTATATTTTCATCAAATTATATGCTTCATAGAGTGCCCTTACTACTGCTCTTTGTTGTATACTAGCCCTGTCTCCAGTGAATATATAATCAAGTACTTTGTAATTGTTCTTATTCATAATACACATATATACTAAGCCTACCGGCTTTTCCTTTGATCCTCCATCTGGACCTGCTATACCTGTTGTTGAAACAACTATGTCAGATTTAGTTTTTTCAAGAAGACCCTTTGCCATCTCATATGCAGTTTCTTTGCTTACCGCTCCAAATTTGTCTATTGTTTCAGGATTAACGCCTAACTCATCTATCTTTGCGCTATTGCTATAGGTAACTATACCTCTATCAAAAACCATTGATGCCCCAGGTATTGAAGTTATTTGACTGGATATTTTCCCTCCGGTACAGGACTCACATACAGATATTGTATAGTTTTTTTCTTTTAAAATATTGATTAAGACTTCAGCTATAGAAATATTATCATAACCATAGATATATTTACCGACCTTTTCCTTGATTTTAGATATTTTTTCATTAAGCTTTTTTTCAACTTCCTTATAGTCCATACCTCTGCCTATTATCTTGATTTCAACAGTACCATCTTTAGCAAATGTCGCTATATCAAAATTCTCCTCGTAGATATCTAAATCTTTAAGTTCTACCTCTAGATTTGATTCTCCAATTCCTATGGTGTTGATCGATTTAATTAATATTGAAAAATCTTCCTTGATAATGTCAATTACATAGGTTTCAAACATATGCATTAATTCCTTTGGAGGACCTGGAAGCATTATTATTTTCTTATTATTGTTATTAACAAATATTCCCGGAGCTGTTCCATTATCATTTTTTATAAATTCTGATCCTTCGGGTTTATTAGCTTGTTTTCTATTATTATCAGTCATTGGTCTATTAAGTCTTTCAAATCTATTAACAAGTGCAGTTTCAATCTCTACATCCTTTATCAACTTCAACCCTAAAGCATTTGCAACAACTTCCTTTGTCAAATCATCCTGAGTAGGTCCTAGTCCACCTGATGTAATTATAATATCAGCTCTATTCAAGGCTATATTTATGACTTCCTTTAATCTGTCTTCATTGTCGTCAACTGAAGTGTGGTATAAAGTCTCAATACCGATTTCAGTAAGTTTTTTAGATAAATACCTGGAATTTGTATTTAAAATACTTCCTACCATTATTTCAGTTCCAACAGTTATAATCTCAGCCTTCATTATTTCATCTCCTATTAAATGTCTTTAAGTTTAAGAGTATCCTTATTTCTATACAAGTAATCAACACCAGATACTACAGTAAAAAACAATGATATATATAGCATGATAATATCCATAGGTATATTTAGTACCCTAAAAGGAAAATTATTGATGAGCAAAAGAATTATTGCTGTTAATTGGGAAATTGTCTTAAGTTTTCCCAAAGGGCTTGCAGCTATAGTTACCCCCTCAGAAGCAGCTATTACCCTAAAGCCAGTTATGGTAAATTCTCTAGCGATTATCACTACAACAACCCACGCAGGTATTCTGTTCATACCCACTAGTGAGATTAGAGCTGCAGCTACTAAAATTTTATCTGCCAGAGGATCAGCAAACTTTCCGAAATTAGTAACTAGATTTCTACTTCTAGCCAGATATCCATCAAGTGTATCTGTAAGGGATGCAATAGTAAATATTATGGCAGCAATATAGGTGCTATATTCTAAATTTGAATATAAAACAACCATAAATACTGGAACTAAAAAAACTCTAAAAATAGTAATTTTATTTGCTATATTCATACAACAATTCTCCTATTAAATCATATTCTAAGTATTCAGTGATTCTAACTCTAACAAAGTCACCTATTTCAAGCTCCTCATCAGTAGTTATATAAACAACACCATCTATTTCAGGACTATCCATATAGGTTCTCCCCACGTATGTATCTTCACCTGAATATTCCTCAATGATTACATCGTATTCTTTACCCAGTTTAGACATCATAATCTCTTCAGAGATAATTCTTTGAACCTCCATTAACTTATCTCTTCTTTCTTCCTTAATCTCTTCTGGTATTTGATTAGGCATTTTATAAGCTGGAGTGTCTTCTTCCATAGAATAAGCAAATACTCCTAGCCTATCAAATTTGATTTCTTTGATGAATTCATATAGTTCATTAAATTCTTCATCCGTTTCACCAGGAAAGCCTACAATAAAGGTTGTTCTTATTATAAGTCCTGGAATTTCTCTTCGTAGCTTATTAATTAAATTTACTATAGAATCCTTAGTAGTTCTTCTGTTCATTCTCTTTAGCACTGCATCATTAATATGCTGAAGAGGTATATCAACATATTTTACTACTTTATCATTTTCTTTTATCGCTTTTATAAGATTGTCATTGAAATTATCAGGATATAAATAGTGAAGTCTTATCCATCTGATTCCTTCTATTTCATTTAACCTATCAAGCAGTTTATATAAAGAATATTCACCATAAAGGTCAATGCCATAATCGGATGTATTTTGTGCAATTAATATAATTTCAGAAACACCGTTATCAACTAAGTATTCTACTTCCTTGATGATATCTTCCATCTTTCTGCTTCTATGCTTTCCTCTAAGCTTAGGGATAATACAATATGTACAGAAATTATCACAGCCTTCAGAAATTCTTACATAAGCTGAAGCAGAAAAGTTTATCCTCTCAACGCTTTCTATATATGAATCATCAATATTATCCACTTTAACAATTTTGTTTTTCTCCTTTATTCCCTCAAGGATATTATTCAACTCCTTGATATTACCTGTTCCGATTATTGCATCAACATCATCAATTTCTTCTAATAGTTCCTTAGAGTACCTTTGGGCCAAGCAACCAGCTAAAAGTAAAAATTCACAAGCTCCTTCATGCTTATACTTAGTCATTTCCCAAATCGTATCAATAGATTCCTCTTTTGCAGCTTCAATAAATCCACATGTGTTTACTATAATAATATTTGCATATTGTAATTCTTCTGCTATATAATATTTATCCTTATCCAATATGCCTAACATAATTTCAGAGTCAACTTCATTTTTAGAACACCCTAAGGTTACAACAAATACACTTTTTTTATCCATAAATTTCTCCTTAAAAATCTTCATCTAGTTCTTCTAGTTCATCTTTAGTCATAAGTACCTTTCTTGGCTTGCTACCCTCATATCCTCCTATTATTCCTCGTGCCTCCATTTCATCGACAATCCTAGCAGCTCTGGCATAGCCAACTTTTAATCTTCTTTGTAATAAGGAAATTGATGCTTGTCCTTCATCTACTACTAAACTGATGGCATCTGGTAATAACTCATCGCTGTCTAAATTATTTAATTCCTTTGTATTTTGAACTACCTCTATTATATCCTCATCATAATTAGTTATATTTTGATCCTTCAGATGATTGACTACCTTATCTACCTCTTCTTCTCCGATAAAAGCTCCCTGTAGTCTTACAGGCTTGGAATAGAAAGAAGGATAGAATAGCATATCACCTTTTCCTAACAACTTTTCAGCACCAGACATATCTAAAATTGTTCTAGAATCCACTTGAGATGATACGGCAAATGAAATTCTTGAAGGTATATTTGCTTTGATTGTTCCCGTAATAACATCAACTGATGGTCTTTGGGTTGCTACTATAAGATACATACCTGCTGCTCTGGCCATTTGAGCTAATCTACAGATATAGTCCTCTATTTCCTGAGCTGCTACCATCATCAAATCAGCTAATTCATCAATGATAATAACAATCTTTGACATCTTCTCTTCTGTATTATTGTGCTTTGAATTATATGAGGTTATATCTCTGACACCTGACCCAGCAAATAGTTTATATCGTTTCTCCATTTCTGTTACAGCCCAATTTAATGCAAATGCAGCTTTCTTGGCGTCAGTGACCACTGGAATTAGCAAATGTGGTATACCATTATAAACACTTAATTCTACTACCTTTGGATCTATTAATAACAACTTTACATCATCTGGCGATGATTTAAACAAAATGCTCATTATGATAGTGTTTATACAAACACTCTTCCCTGAACCCGTTGCACCAGCTATCAACAAATGGGGCATCTTATCTATTGAAGATACAATTGGCTTGCCAGAAACGTCCTTACCAAGTGCTAAAGGTATATCAGTAGATATATTTGTATATTCTTCTGATTTTAATATTTCCTTAAGCAATACATTATCCTTGACCTTATTAGGTACTTCTATCCCAACTGCAGCCTTTCCCGGTATAGGAGCCTCTATTCTTATATCGGAAGATGCAAGGCTTAGTGCGATATTGTCTGATAGAGACACTATCCTGCTCAGCTTGATTCCAGGAGCAGGAGACAATTCGTAGCAGGTAATAGTAGGTCCCTTATTTATATTGGATATGGTAGCATCAATTCCAAAATTCTTCATTGTTTCCTCTATAATTTTTGCATTATTTAAAATCTCTTTTTTATCATTACCATCGTATTTTCTATTTTGAGAATTAAGTAAACTTAATGATGGAATGTTGTAAGGAGCATTATGTATCTTTATATTTTTTTCCTTAATTTCAGTATCTATACTATGTGTTCCTGTTTTTATACTGCTTTTAGCAAGTTTTTCTTTTTTAGGTTCTATATTTTGATCCTTTACATTTTCCTTTGTATAATCATTGATCACAATATTTTCAATTGGTTCTTCTTCATCTAATTCTCTATGATCAATTTCCAACAACTCATCAGGAGAAATATTAATTTTACGAGATGATAGTTTAACTTTATCATTTAGAATTTTTTCTGGTTTAATTTCATGAACCTTTTTAACTACATCCTTGACCTTCGAATTTGTAATTATAAGAATACTAATGGATATAAAAACTGAAAGTATAATATATGTACCAATAGAACCAAATAATTTATAAAAGAAATATCCAAGGAAGCTGCCGACTAAACCTCCGCCCTGATTCGTTTTAGATAAAACAATTCCATTTTGAATTCGTGCTAACATACCTGTCGTATTTGTATTTATGCTATCTAGTACTACCAAAAGACTGCATAAGATAATCCACAACGCTATATTTGCTTTTAATTCTTTTTTATCGAATCTTTCCATTAAAAAGATAAGGCCTGTCCCAATTAGAAAAAATGGGGAAAAATATCCTCCAAAACCCATAAGAGAAAAAGTCGTACCATTAATAATTTGACCAACCAATCCCATTTTAGTGCTAAATAAACTTATTAAAGTAATTATACCTATAGTAATAAAAACAATGCCGATGATATCGCTATTGAATTTCTGTTGAACTTTTTTATTTGTTGTTCTTTTTTTCTTCCCTTTTGCATTACTCAAATAAAACACCTCAATACTAAATTTTATCTGTAATAGGAATCCCCCTTTTATTGATTACATCTGTAATTATAGCATATTTAGCTATCTTTTTCATTATTTCTTTTCATTAACTCATCAAGCTTTGATAATGCAAAAGAAAAATCGCCAACAGCATCAATTAAACCAACATTTACTGCTTCGGATCCTACTAAAATAGTACCTGTGTCATTAGCCATTTGATCTGATGCATACATTAAGTCAGTAAGAGTTTTCTCGCTTATATTTGATGTACGTACTATAAAATTGTTTATTCTCTGCTGCATCTTTTGAAAATATCTAAATGTCTGAGGTCCGCTAATCACTAGACCAGTAGTTCTTATGGGATGTATAGTCATTGTTGCAGACGGAACTATAACAGAAAAATCCGTAGAAGTAGCTAATGGTACTCCAATACTATGGCCTCCTCCTAACACTAAAGAAACTTTTGGCTTCTTTATTCCATGTATAAGCTCAGATAAGGCTAATCCCGCCTCTACATCTCCACCCATTGTATTGAGTATGATGAATATACCTTCTATATTAGGATCCTGATGACTACTAATTAGTATCGGTATAATATGTTCATATTTTGTTGCTTTTTTATCGTTAGAAGATATATAATGTCCTTCAATCTCACCTATTAGAGATATAAATTGAATATTTTTCTTATAACCAGTGTTTTCAGGTATTCCATATTCTTTTATATTTTCATTATTGGCCTGATCTTGATTTTCATTATTTTCATCTTTATTGTTTGTATCGTTTATATCAGTCATAATTTCCTCCTAAAAAGTTATCATACTTATCATTTACTGTATTTTTTTATTTATGCTAAAAAAAACATAATCAAAAGATTATGTTTTTTTTAATATTTTTAGTAATCTAATTCTACAATAATCATATCATAGCCTATTTTTCTTATTGCATCCCAAGAAATTTCCATTGCGTTTTTCTCTACACCAAATAACTTAAACGAAAGTCTGTGATCTGGTACCAAAAGACTTATAATCTTTCCTGAACCTTCATCAATAACCAAATCTGAATCGGCCAAAACTCCTAGTCTTCCACCATTATTTAGGTTAACAACTTCTTTTTCGCCAAGTTCGCTAAGTCTCATATTATCACCCCATAATTTATTTTATAGCTTGTCAGAATTTTAGTAAACAAACCTCTACTTTATGATATGTACTCTTGCTATAAATATATGAAATAAAAAATAAATTATGTATATCATTTATGATAATATTTATTTAGATATTTATCTGCCAGTACTCCCAAAGCCACCTCGTGAATCGTTTCCTAGGTCATCTACTTCTTTAAAATCAACTGTAGGCTGATGTTCAACAATCCTAAACTGGCATATTCTATCGTTAGTCTTTATCTCAGTATCACGAATTGCTAATGCAGGGAATTTCCATATATCTTCATTCGCTGAATAGCTCTCATCTATAATTCCACAATGATTGGTCTGTATAATTCCATAATTGATAAATGTACTACTTCTTGGTACTATATGAGCTTCATATCCCTTAGGCAATTCCATAGCTACCCCAAGAGAAATTAGTTTAAATTCACCTTTCTTCATAACAACATTTTCTGCTGCTCTCAAATCTATCCAATCACTCTTCCCGTCAATATATCTTAATTTTTCTATTTTATCATTTGCATACCTTATTTTTATCTCTACCATTTTCTTCTCTCCTCTTCATCTTAAATATATTTCTCAATCTTTCTTCTGTAGCTGATGGATTAGATAGTTTACCTACATATGATATATTAAGCTTCTCTTCGTTGAACACTTTGCCTATTACTCTCTCGATGTCTTGCATATTTACTTTATCAATCTTATTTAATACCTCTACAGGAGTTTCAATTCGATTTAATAAGGACATGGATTTCCCAATTTCAAACATTCTATTAAAGGTACCCTCCATTCCCAAAATATAATTTCCTTTGAGTTGTTCCTTAGATTTAGAAAGCTCGTGCTCCGTAATTAAATTTTTCTTCAAATTATCAATTTCCTCATTTATTAACTCAGCTACTTCTACCAGACAATCTGGATTTAATCCGGCATATATAGAAAAAACTCCTGTTTCATTGTAGGTAGATAGATGAGAGTCAATTTCATATACTAATCCCCTATCTTCCCTTATTTTTTGAAACAACCTTGAGCTCATACTACCACCAAATATATTATTTAGCACTAATATAGGATGTATATCTTCGGAGATATTATTTACTCCCTCTAAACCAATGCATAGGTTCAACTGCTCAATATCTTTTTTTATACCCTTGATCTTATTTCCAGATATATGGATCTGATCCATACTATTTACAGGTTTATATATCTTTTTATCATTAAAATTTCCAAAGTAAACATTTAATTTTTCTATTGTGTCCTTAATGTCAAATTTTCCTGCTATTGAAATAATTATATCGCTAGGATTGTAGCTGATATAAAAATAATCTAATATATTTTCTCTGTTTAGCTTTGAAATACTTTCCTCAGATCCTAAAATAGGAAGTTGCAGGCTTGTACCTTCATACATAATATCGTTTAATGCTTCAAATACCAAGTCATCTGGGGAGTCTTCATACATATTTATTTCTTCCAGTATAACGGACTTTTCTTTTTCTATATCCTCATGCCTAAATACCGAATTGTTCAACATATCTCCAAGAACATCTATAGCGATTGGTAAATGTTGATCCAAAACCTTAGCAAAATAACATGTTTGTTCTTTTCCAGTGAAAGCATTTAGCTGTCCCCCAATATCATCGATAGATTCAGCAATTTGTTTTGGGGTTCTTTTTTTAGTACCTTTAAATAGCATATGCTCAATAAAATGGGATACACCGTTGTTTTCCACGTTTTCCCTTACAGATCCATTTTCTACAATTACACCAATAGTAACAGAATTCACATATTCTATTTTTTCCATCACTACTTTAATACCATTATCAAGTTTATCTATAATGTACATTATTTCCTCCAATATTTAGTTAATTATATCACCTATTGTACCAATTTTATAATCATTTTTAAATAGGTAATTTATTATATCTGGAAGAGCTTTAACAGTATTGGCTGTAGGGTGCATAAGTACTATAGCTGATTCATCTATTTTACCTACTACCCTATTAACTATTAATTCTTTTGTACTATCTTCTCTCCAATCGATTGTATCTATACTCCACATAATTATCTTATAATCTAAATCCTTTGCAGCTTTTACCGTATTGTCATTAAAAGCTCCGGAAGGGGGAGCAAAAAATTTTAATTTTTCTCCGATTATATCCTCTATAACCTTTCCTGCTCTTGATATTTCCTCATAATTTTTATCATAACTTAATTTGCTATAATCTAAATGATTATAACCATGATTGCCTATTTCATGGTTATAGCTTCTAATTGTTTTTACTAGTTCAGGATTTTTTTCTGCCCAACGTCCTGTTGGAAAAAAGGATATTCTAATATCATTTTTCTTAAATATATCTAGCATTTCTTGAATATACTCATTTCCCCAATCAATATTGCAAACAAATGCAATTATTTTTTCATTTTTTGTACCTTTGTAATAAATATCCTCATAGAAAACTTCCTTGCTTTTATTAGAAATTGTTAAAAATATTGAAGCAACGATAAGTAATGCTAACAATATAGATATTATTGCTACCATCCTTTTACTTATGATTAAAAATCTCATATATAATTACCTCCCTCTTTCTTTGTTAATATATATTCATTGAAAGTAATTATATACAAAAAATAAAACATGAACCTTTTGGTCCATGCATTTAATCTTATTATTCTTCTGTTTTTATTTCTTCTTTCTTATGCTCTTCTTTTTTTGGTTCCTCAGGTAATAAAACCTTTCTTGATAAATTGATTCTACCCTGATTGTCTATTTCAAGAACCTTTACCAGAATCTCATCTCCGACAGATACAACATCCTCTACCTTAGCTACTCTTTCCCTGGCTAATTGAGATATATGAACTAGACCTTCCTTACCATTTAATACTTCAACAAAAGCTCCAAAGTTTGTAATCCTTGTAACCTTACCAAGGTATATATCTCCAGCTTCAACTTCTTTTACGATATTTGTAATCATCTCTATTGCTTTTGCTCCACCTTCAGAATCAACTGCGGCAATTGATACCTTACCATCATCGTCAATATCTATTTTTACACCTGTTTCATCAATAATTTTATTGATTATCTTTCCTCCAGGTCCTATGATATCTCTAATTTTATCTGGATTTACCTGCATTGTATATATACGAGGAGCATATGGTGATAATTCTTTCTTTGGCTCTGTTATGGTTTCGGACATTTTACCAAGTATAAATAGCCTGCCGATTCTTGCTCTTTCCAAAGCTTCCTCTAATATAGGTCTGTTGATACCAGCTATCTTGATATCCATTTGAATAGCTGTAATACCATCCTCAGTACCTGCTACCTTAAAGTCCATATCGCCTAAATGATCCTCCATACCTTGAATATCAGAAAGGATAGCAACCTTGTCATCTGTTTTTATTAAACCCATTGCTATACCTGCTACAGGCGCTTTAATAGGTACACCAGCATCTAATAATGCTAAAGTACTTCCACAAACACTTGCTTGAGATGTAGAACCATTAGAACTTAAAACCTCTGATACCAATCTAATAGTATAAGGAAATACATCTGTAGATGGTATAACAGGCTCCAATGCTCTCTCAGCCAACGCACCATGACCTATCTCTCTTCTTCCAGGCCCCCTCATTGGCCTAGCTTCACCTACCGAATAAGGTGGGAAATTGTAGTGATGCATATATCTCTTTGACTCATCTTCACCAAGACCATCTATTATTTGAACATCACTTGAAGCTCCTAATGTAGCAATAGTAAGAACTTGAGTTTGACCCCTTTTAAATAATCCAGAACCATGTGTCCTTGGAAGTAAACCAACCTCTGAGGTAATTGTCCTTATCTCATCAAGCTTTCTATTATCAGGTCTAATTCCCTCTTCTAGAATTAATCTTCTAACTTCTTCCCTAATAATACTCTCTATAACTTCTGTTATATCTTTACCACCTTCAGGATACTCTTCTACGAAAGCTTCCATAATCTCATTGGATACAAGATCAATCTTATCTTCTCTTTCTTGTTTTTCAACGGTATTTATTGCTGAAATTAATTTTTGGGTACCATATTCTCTAACTTTAGCTTCTATTTCCGGATCTGCTTTAAAAAGAACTAGTTCATCCTTTTCCTTACCGCAATCACTTACTATACCATCAATAAAAGCACAAATTTTTTGGATTTCTTCATGAGCTTTAAGAATTGCCTCTAGCATAGTTTGTTCAGACACTTCATTTGCTCCTGCTTCTACCATCATAATTGCATCTTTAGTCCCTGAAACTGTTAAATTTATTTCTGATTTTTCCCTTTCATCAGATCTTGGGTTTACTATAAATTTACCATTGATTAAACCCATATGAACTGAACCAGTAGGTCCCTTGAAAGGTATATTCGATATTGATAATGCAATTGATGAACCTATCATAGCTGTGATTTCAGGACTATTATCCTGATCTACAGATAAAACAGTTGTTATGACTTGTACATCGTTTCTATAGCCATCTGGGAATAATGGTCTAATAGGTCTGTCAATCAATCTAGATGTTAAAATTGCCTTTTCACTTGGTCTGCCCTCTCTTTTTATAAAACCCCCAGGTATTTTCCCAACTGAATATAGTTTTTCTTCATAATCTACACTTAAAGGGAAAAAATCTATACCTTCTCTTGGTTCTTTAGAAGCTGTAGCAGTAGCCAGGACAACTGTATCACCATACTGAATCAGACAAGCTCCATTAGCTTGTTCTGCGACTTTTCCTATAGTAACTGTTAAATCTCTTCCGGCTAATTTGTATTGAAACTTCTTTTCCATATAATACCTCCTTCTTTGAATATATATATATTATATCCTTATTTATAAAAAACACCATATTAACTAGGTCAAACGAATCTATATATATATTTTTTCACACGCTTGAATAAACTAATGGAGCGGGTAAACCCGCTCCTATTAACCTCTGATGCCTAATTTTTCAATTAAAGCACGATATCTTTCGATATCCTTTTTTGCTAAATATTTCATAAGTCCTCTTCTTTGACCAACCATTTTTAAAAGTCCTCTTCTTGAATGGTGATCTTTTTTATTAGCCTTTAAGTGTTCATTTACAGAATTGATCCTGTAAGTTAAAAGTGCTATTTGAACCTCTGGTGAACCTGTATCACCTTCATGCACCTTATAATCATTGATAATTTGATTCTTTACATCCTTTGTTAACATTTGTAAAACACCTCCAAATTTATATATCCACCTATAGCAAAGTAATCGCCGAGGAACGTAAAACCTAGCATTAGGTAATCTTTAACATCAATATGATATCATATACATCATGAATTGTAAACATTTTTTCTCTTTGCCTTTATAGAATCTATATCAGCAAATACTTGCTCTTTCAATAAATCAACGCTATCAAACTTAATCTCATCTCTTAGATATTCTATAAATAACAATTCAATATTTCTATTGTATATATTTTTATTAAAATCTATTATATGACTTTCTATCTTTATAGAATTTTCCGCAAAAGTAGGATTATATCCTACACTGGTAGCACTTAAATAAATTTTGTTGTCCACTATTGTTTCTGTACTATATACTCCATATTTAGGTATTACATAATTAATTTCCGGGACAATATTTGCCGTAGGAAATCCCAATTTGCTTCCTAGCTCTTTCCCCTTAACTACCTTTCCAATTATGGAGTAGTCTCTCCCTAGCATTTGGTTTGCCTTATTCATATCACCATTTAATATGGATTGTCTAATTCTTGAACTACTTACGATATTTCCTTCAAAATAAATTGGATTAAATATGATTACCTCTACTCCATATTTTTCTCCAAGTTTAAGTAATGTATTAGTATCTCCAGATGCCTTATAGCCAAATCTATAATCAATTCCCACGACAATGGTTTTGACATTTAGCCTATTTATGAGTATCTCTACAAAAAATTCATCAGGAGATAATTTCCTGATATCATCATTAAAAGGCATATTATAAACAATATCAATTCCTAGATTTTCTATAAATCTACTTTTCTGCTCAAATGTACTTAACAACAACGGGCCTACCGAATCAACTAGTGTGCGTGTATGATTTTTAAATAATAAAACAGAACTTTTCAGTCCTCTTAATTTTGAAATGTTTATTAGCTTTTTTATTAATTGCTGATGACCTATATGAACACCATCAAAATTACCCAATGCAATAGCTGTACTAAATCTTGTCTCTTCATAATTTTCTATATTTATTAATTCCATTATCTCACCTATATAAAAACTTTACTCATTTTTAAATAAAGATTATTTCCTTTTTCAATAATTGTACCTATGCCTATAAATTGATTTAAACAATATATTCTATAAAGCTTATCCAAGGATATAACTTGTTTTTGATTAATTCTAATTTGCACTCCATTAACTATTTTTTTATACATTTCTCCCGGAACTTCAATTTTATTTAAATGTTCTACAGCCTTGTCTATAGGCGTTATAATATCGATTAATTCCCTCTTTGGTAAAGTCTTTAAATATTCCATGCTATATGCACTTTCTATTTTAAAACTGCCTACACCAACTCTTATTAGAAATGACATATAACCATAGGTGCCAAGGTCCTTTCCGATATCATCACATAAAGTCCTGATATATGTGCCTCTTGAGCATTTTGTATAAAATATAATCTTTTTGTTATCATAATTATCTAATATTCTAATATCTTTAATATTTACTTTTCGTGGTTCTCTTTCAATTTCTTTACCTTCTCGGGCTAATTCATAAAGCTTTTTGCCATTTACCTTTAAGGCTGAATACATAGGAGGAACCTGATATATAATACCCTTGAACTTGTTAAATGAATTTGTAATTTCATCCTCACTCACACTTTTAATCGACGAATTAAGAATTTTTCCTTCTTCATCCTGTGTATCGGTTGCAAAACCAAGAGTTAGTTCACCTATATATTCCTTGTCAACCTCCAGTAAATATTCAGAAATTCTTGTTGCCTTTCCAATACATATAGGTAGGACACCAGTAGCATTAGGATCAAGCGTACCAGTATGACCTACCTTTTTAGTATTTAGTAGTTTTCGAAAAAAATATACTGCATCATGAGAAGTCATGCCACTTGGTTTGAAAAAATTAATTACTCCATCCATACAATCACCATAAACTCATAATTTTTTCAATTATAAGCCTTTCAGCATCATCAATATTTTTATTAATTGTACATCCAGCTGCTCTAATATGTCCTCCTCCATTAAATGCAGCACAAATTTCAGATACATTAACAATTTCTTTACTTCTCAGACTAACCTTTATTTCATTTTTATTGTATTCTTTTAATAAACAGGCAACTTCTACGCCTTTTATATCTCTTATAAAGGATATAATCCCTTCCGTATCCTCCATTTTTGCATTAACTTTTGATAGCATATCCTGGGTCACCTTTATAGAGGTTATTTTATTATCGTTATAATATTTTATAGTATTTATGGAATTGATAAATAAATTTGTTCTCTCAACACTTCTACTTTGATATAAATTAATATTAATTTTGCCTACTTCTACCCCAGATTCTATAAGCTTTGATATTATTTCATGGGTTTTATATGTTACGCTTGAATACATAAAACTTCCTGTATCAGTACTAATTGCAGTATATAGACAATCTGCTATTTCTTTATCTATATCTATTCCCAATCTAACAATCAACTCATAGACTAATTCACCAGTTGCAGCAGACTTATCATCTACTAAATTACAATCTCCAAAAAATGTATTGCTAATATGATGATCAATATTTATTACATATTTGGATTTATCCAGCAGACATTTATATTTACCTAATCTATCAATGTCACTGCAATCTAATACCAAAAACAATTCAATATCTTCTACATCATATTCCTTAATTGTATTAACTTCAGGTAAAAAAAGATAGTCTGAAGGTATATCATCCGTTTTAAATATATGCACATCTTTATTTATCTTTCTTAATGCAAGTCCTAAAGCAAGAATGGAACCAATATTATCGCCATCAGGGTTTATATGAGAAGCAATATATATATCATTTGAACTATTGATAATATCCACTATTTTTTTTATACTATTGTTTTTCATCTTGACTTCCTTTATTATCCTTGTTGACTTCATCTATCAATTTAGAAAGGCTAATTGCTTTTTCAATGGATTCATCCAGATGAAAGATAGGCTCAGGAGCATATCTTAAATCCATTCTATTGCCAATTTCCTTACGTATAAATCCCTTAGCACTATTTAATCCTTCTATTGTATCTTTTTTTTCTATTTCATCCCCTAATACCGATATATATATTCTGGCATAACTTAAATCTCTGGTTACCTCAACTCTTGTAACACTTGCCATAGGACTAATTCTCGGATCCTTTAATCCATTAATTATTAAATCCGATACTATTTTTCTTACTTCCTCAGAGATTCTATTGATTCTCTTAATGTTCATATTTACACCTCTATTTACTTTCTACTTCCTTTAAAATGTAGGCTTCTAATGTATCTCCTTCTTTTACATCATTATAATTGTCTAATCCAAGGCCTGCTTCAAAGCCAGATTGTACCTCCCTAGCATCATCCTTGAATCTCTTTAATGATGAAACAGAACCATCATATATAACCACATCATTTCTTAAAAGACGTATCTTGGAATTTCTTGTGATTTTACCATTTACTACATATATACCAGCTATTGTACTTCCATTTGGTATTCTAAATGTAGCTCTTACCTGAGCTCTTCCTTGTACTTCCTCAACAATCTTTGGAGCATGCATTCCCTTTACAGCTGCCTGAATATCCTCTATGGCTTCATATATTACCCTATAAGTTCTGATATCAACTTCTTCTTTTTTGGCTACATCTATGGCATTTAGATTTGGACGTACATTAAATCCAATGACTAAAGCATTTGACGCAGATGCTAGCATGATGTCACTTTCTGTTATACCGCCTACTCCTCCATGAATAACATTTATTCTGACTTCATCGGTATCAAGCTTTTCTAAGGATTGAGTAAGTGCTTCTATAGAGCCCCTTACATCAGCCTTTATTATCAAATTTAAATCTTTGATTTCACCTTGTTTGATTTTTTCAAATAAATCATCTAATGATACCTTCGTTGTTGATTTCATTTGTTCTCTAATCTGATCCTTTTTAGCTTCTGCAATTTGCCTTGCTTTTTTCTCATCTTCTACAGCATAAAGCAAATCTCCTGAATTAGGAACTTCAGATAAACCTAAAATCAAAACCGGAATGGAAGGAGCAGCTTTTTTGACCTTCTTTCCCTTATCATCGAACATTGCCCTAATTCGACCACTGGCTGTGCCAGATACTACCATATCTCCAACTTTTAGCGTGCCCTTTTGAACAAGTACAGTGGCTACTGGACCTCTACCTTTATCAAGTTGTGCTTCAACTATTGTACCTACAGCATTTCTATTAGGATTTGCCTTGAGCTCCTGCATTTCCGCTACCAATAGAATCATTTCAAGTATATCTTCAATTCCAGTTCTTTGTTTAGCAGATACTGGTACTGTAATAGTATCCCCACCCCAATCTTCTGGAATTAATCCATTTTCAACCAATTCCTGCTTAATTCTTTCAATATTCGAATCTGGTTTGTCAATTTTATTTATTGCTACTATTATTGGAACCTTTGCAGCTTTAGCATGGGCAATTGCTTCAATTGTCTGTGGCATTACACCGTCATCTGCGGCTACAACCAATACTGCGATATCCGTAACTTGCGCGCCTCTTGCTCTCATTGCAGTAAAAGCCTCATGACCAGGTGTATCTAGAAATACAACCTTCTTACCATTTACATTAACTGTATAGGCTCCTATATGCTGAGTGATTCCACCGGCTTCACCCTTGGTTACACTAGTATGTCTTATTGCATCCAATAGAGATGTCTTTCCGTGGTCAACATGACCCATGACAGTCACTACAGGTGGTCTATATTTTAAATCCTCCGGCTTATCTTCAAAATCTAAATCAAAATCATCTATATCATTCTCAGTTTTTATAATATTTACCTTTACACCAAATTCATCGGCTACTAAAGCTGCTACCTCTGCATCTATAGACTGATTTTGTGTGGCCATAACACCTAATCCGATTAGTTTGGAAATTATTTGTGATGAGTTTACTCCCAACTTTTCTGCTAAATCTCTAACTACAATGCTTTCTTGAATATCTATAAAACCATCTCCCTTATTATCATTTATATCCTTCTCATTTGTAGTCAAATGCTTATTTGACTTGTTCTTATTCTTTTTGTTTTTGTTTTTTCTTCGATTATTATTTACTTCATCATTTTCCTTATCTACTGGTGGTTCAACTATTTCTGTCTTAATTTCTTCTTCTTTAGGTGTTTCACTTAAAAGCTCTCTTATTAACTCAGCATTTTCAGCTTCAATCGTACTCATATGACTATTAACTGTTAAATCTAAACCTTCGATTTTCTCAATTAACTCTTTACTTGACATATTTAGCTCTTTTGCTAACTCATATACTCTAACTTTTGTCATACTTTACACCTCCTATTTTTTTAAGGTGAAATCATTATTTTCTATGACCTCTTTCAACTTATTATATACATCTTCGGTTATTTCAGTTTCAAGGCTCCTTGCAAATTTCTTTGTCTTATAAGCTGCCTCAAAGCATTCTACTGTAGGGCATATATAAGCACCACGTCCATTTAATTTGCCCGTTAGATCTACACTCACTTCATTTTGATTGTTTTTAACTATTCTTATTAGCTCTTTTTTTGGTTTGCTCTCACCGCATCCAATACATTTTCTTAGAGGAATCTTTTTAACCTTCAAAACTCTCACCCCTCCCTATAAGGCTTCGTACTGACTCTCAGATTTAATATCAATTTTCCAATTTGTCAATTTAGCAGCTAACCTTGCATTTTGACCTTCTTTACCTATGGCCAATGAAAGCTGATAATCAGGGACAATAACCATAGCAGATTTTTCTTTTTCATTTACTATAGTTTTCACTACTTTTGAAGGACTTAAGCTATTTGTAATAAATTCCTCCATGTTTTTACTCCATATTACTATATCAATTTTTTCTCCATTTAGTTCATCAACAATCGCCTTTACTCTACTGCCCTTGAATCCAACACATGCCCCCAATGCATCTACATCGGGATCCTTAGAGAAAACAGCAATCTTTGTACGGGAACCAGCCTCTCTTGATATTGAATAAATTTCTACGATACCTTCATTTATCTCAGGTACCTCTAGTTCAAATAGTCTTTTTACAAGACTAGTATGTGCTCTTGATAGTACTATTTGTGGTCCCTTAGTAGTTTTCTTTACTTCCAGAATTATTAATTTTAATCTGTCACCCTGCTTATATTCTTCCCCTTCAATCTGTTCTGAAGGTGTTAATACACCTTCTATTTTGCCAAGGTCAATATAAACATTGTTTTTAGCAATTCTCTGAATTTGGCCTGTTATTATTTCATTTTCTCTATTTATAAATTCATCATATATCACATCTCGTTCAGCATCCTTTATTCTCTGTATTACTACTTGTTTAGCTGTCTGAGCTGCAATTCTTCCAAAGTCCCTAGGAGTGATTTCAATTTTTACTAAATCACCAAGTTCATTTTTAGCATCAATAGCCTTCGCATCTTCAAGTGATATTTGAAGTAACTCATCTTCTACAGTTTCAACTACATCTTTGGTTGCAAACACTCTAACCTTACCTGTTTCCCTGTCCATTTCAACTAATACATTCTGTGCAGAACCAAAATTTTTCTTATAACTTGATATTAAAGCCGATTCCAATGCATCAAATATTATATCTTTAGAGATACCCTTCTCTTTTTCAATTTCATGAAGGGCTTCTATAAAATCTCCATTCATTATTTTTCCTCCTTAAAATTTTAATGCTAACTTAATATTTGAAACTGATTGACGAGGTATTTCAATTAAAGCATTAACTTCATCCTTAATAATTATTAAATCCTCATTATAATTTTCTAATCTACCCTCATACATCTTTTTGTTATTTATAGGAGTATATAAACTTATTTCAATATCCTTACCTAAATTTCTTTTAAGGTCCTTATCTGTTTTTAAAGGTCTATCCAACCCCGGAGATGATACCTCTAAGTAATAAGCAGTGCTGATTGGATCTTTCTTATCTAATTTATCGCTTAGAATCTCACTCATATTCTGACAATCATCTAAGGTTATTCCACCAGGTTTATCAATATACACTCTTAAATAGTAACTTCCAAATTCCTTTAAATATTCTACATCCACAAGCTCATAATCTAAACTCAATGCAATCGGATTACAGATATCAATTACTTCTCTTAATATTTCCTTCTTATTCATATTACACCTCCGTTACTAAATAAATCTACATCTGACCTACCATCGATTTGTAGAAAAACACTACAAATCGGGTTAGGTCATAAGTCGGCTACGTTAGCTAAATCCGAGATTTAGACTTCGCGACATCTGACCTACCATCGATTTGCAGAAAAACACTGCAAATCGGGTTAGGTCATAAAAAATCAAGAGTGGGTAACCCCACTCTTTGCCAGTAAACCTTATTATTGTCTAAATAATTATATCACAGATTTTTATATTAATCAAATGCTAAATAGGCTAATTTGATTACTTTCAGGCAATTCATCAAGACATCCATGCTTAGTTAAGGCTTCTATAACTGACTTGTTGGCCTTACCTCTATTAATCAGATCTTCAACAGAAATAAAGCTCTTAATGTTTCTCTCCTCAACAATCTTCTTTGCGGCATTTTCACCTATTCCATCCAAACTTTTTAAAGGAGGCAAAATGCCACTGTCACTTATTAGAAATATATCACTGTCTGATTTGTACAAATCTACTCTCTCAAACTTTAAACCTCTGCAATACATTTCCAAAGCAACCTCCAAAACTGTATATAGATTTTTTTCCTTCGCAGTCATATTATTGCCCAAATTATCTAATTCAATAATCTTATTTTTAACGGCTTCCTTACCCTGAAGAACAAGCTCAGCATCAAAATCAGTTGCTTTAATTGTGAAATATGTTGCATAAAATGCTTCTGGGTAATGAACCTTGTAATATGCAATTCTAAAGGATATCATTACATATGCAGCAGCATGGGCTTTAGGGAACATATATTTAATCTTCTGACAGGATTCTATATACCATTCAGGTAGATTATGTTCTCTCATAACTTTTTCATCCTCTGGTGTCAGACCCTTACCTTTACGTACTTTTTCCATTATAAAGAAGGATTGTTTTTTCTCCATACCAGCATTTATCAATCCAAGCATGATATCTTCTCTTGTGGAAATCACCTTGGACAATGGAGCCACACCATTTTTTACAAGTTCCTGTGCATTATTTACCCATACATCAGTCCCATGAGAAAGTCCACTTATACGAACTAAATCCGAAAATTTTGTAGGCTTGGTTTCTACAAGCATCTGTCTGACAAATTTGGTTCCAAACTCAGGAATTCCTAATGTCCCCACTGGGCAATTAATGTCCTCTTGTGTTATTTTTAAAGGAGTGGTACTTGTAAATAACTTTAAAGTATCCTTATCATCCAAAGGTATTTCCATTGAATTGGTATGAGTTAAATCTTCGAGCATTTTAATTATTGTAGGCGTATCGTGTCCTAATATATCTAGCTTTAAGATTCTACCGCTTATAGAATGATAATCGAAATGCGTTGTTATGACACCTGATGTTTTATCATCAGCAGGATATTGGATTGGAGAAAAATCTAGAATATCCTTATAATCAGGTACTATCATTACTCCACCCGGATGTTGACCTGATGTTCTTTTTATACCTGTGCAACCCTTTACAAGTCTGTTTATTTCAGCTGGGTTTACGGATATTTCTCTTTGCTCAAAGTATTTTTTAACGAATCCATATGCAGTTTTTTCAGCAATAGTACCTATGGTACCTGCCCTAAATACATATCCCTTTCCAAATAGTTCCTCAGTATATTTATGTGCATTAGGTTGATATTCTCCTGCAAAATTAAGGTCAATATCAGGTTCTTTATCACCTTCAAAACCTAAAAATACTTCAAAAGGTATATCCTGACCATCCTTTATTAGTTTATGATTACATATTGGACAGTCTTTATCCTCTAAGTCAGCTCCTGAAGATATAGAACCATCTTCAAAAAATTCACTATGCTTGCAATTAGGACATATATAGTGTGGCACTAAAGGATTGACCTCCGTTATTCCACTCATTGTTGCTGCAAATGAAGAGCCTACAGAACCCCTTGAGCCTACCATATATCCATCAGCTACTGACTTCCATACTAATTTTTGAGCAATGATATACATAACTGCATATCCATTACTAATTATTGAATTTAATTCTCTATCAAGTCTCTTCTTAACTATCTCAGGCAATGGATCTCCATATACTTCATATGCTTTTTTATAGGTTATGGATTTCAATTCCTCATCTGCCCCTTCAATAATAGGTGGAAATGTACCATCTGGAATAGGGATGATTTCTTCAATTAGATCATTTATAGCATTAGTATTTTTTACTACTACTTCGGTTGCTACATCTTGTCCTAGGTAAGAGAATTCTTCCAACATCTCATCTGTAGTTTTAAAATACAAAGGTGCTTGATTGTCTGCATCAGAAAAACCTTGACCAGACATTAGTATTCTTCTATAGATTTCATCCTCTGGATCTAAAAAGTGAACATCTCCGGTTGCTACAGTCATCTTATTATATTTTCTACCAAGCTCATAGATTCTTCTGTTTATTGACTGTAGTTCAGCTTCATCCTTAACTAACCCATCCCTGATTAAATGCATATTATTACCAATTGGCTGAATTTCCAAATAATCATAGAAGGATACAATATCCTTGATTTCGTTGTAGGACTTGTTTTTTAAAATCGCCTTATACAACTCCCCTGCTTCGCATGCACTACCGATTATGAGACCATCTCGGTTTGCATCGATCAACGACTTTGGTAATCTCGGTTTTCTATGGAAATATTTAAGGTGAGAATCTGATATTAATTTATATAGATTTTTTAACCCTGTATAATTCTTAGTCAATAAGATTATATGAAATGCTTCACCCTTAGTAACATCCTGCTGCGAATTTAATTTATTAATTTGTTTAAGGGTTTTAATATTTTTATCCTCTAGCATATTTAAAATCTTTATCAATATCTCACCTGTAGCTGTTGCATCGTCAACAGCCCTATGGTGATTTATAAGACTTACGCCTAAATGCTTTGCAACTATATTTAGTTTATGATTTTTTAAGTTTGGAAATACGGCTCTTGAAAGCTCTAATGTATCAAGCACCGCATTATCAATTTTCATATTGGACAACTTCATTTTTTCTCTGATAAAACCTATATCAAATGTTGCATTATGGGCAACTAATATACTATCTTTAATGAAATCCTTAAAATCTTTTATAACATCTTTAATAGTAGGCATACCGGCTACCATTTCATTTGTGATACCCGTCAGTTCAGTAATTTTAGCCGGTATCGACATTTCAGGATTTACCAACTGGCTAAACTCCTCTACAACCTCTCCGTTAATAATTCTTACAGCGCCAATTTCTGTTATCATATCGTTTTTTGCTGATAAACCTGTAGTTTCAATATCGAATACAACAAAATCATCAGCAACTCTATCCTCATAGAAATTTGTAACTATATTTTTTCTATCATTTATCATATATCCTTCTACGCCATATATAATCTTTATATCACTTTTTTTTCCTGTCTCCATAGCCTCAGGAAAAGCTTGTACAACACCATGGTCTGTGATTGCAATAGCTTTATGACCCCACTCTTTAGCTCTTTGTACTAGTTTCTTAGCAGTACTAATCCCATCCATAGCACTCATCTGTGTATGAAGATGCAATTCAACTCTTTTTTCCTCTGACATGTCCTTCTTTAATTCCAGCTCAAGCTTAATTAAGGATTTTAGCATTATAACCGTTGATTTAATATATGTATCAAAGATTACATCTCCCTCAATCATAATATAGCTATCCTCAACTACGTTATTTAAAAATTGATCCTTTTTATCATCACTTAAAAACAACTTCACACCTATGGAATCAGTACCATCAGAAATATAAAATGAAATTATTGTTTTATTACCCTTAATGCTTCTGCTTTCTATTTGAAAAATACTACCTTTGATAACAGCTGAACCACTATTTAAATTTATATCTTTTACTTTCATGGGCTGATCTTTAATAGCTTTACCAAAGGTGTATTTTCCGCCGACTTCATTCCTTGAACTTACCGTCTTTTTAGGCGATGGAACACTAGACATAGTTTTATTCGATAATTTACGTTCTTCAATTTCCTTTTCTTCAATAAAGGAATCATAATCTATGGTATTGTTTTCTTTATATTTAATATTTAACTTTTTCCCACAATTTGATTTTACCATTTCGAAGATACTATCTTTTAGTCCACTTCTTTCGACAGAAAAAAAGGCCATCTGGTTAGGCAAGATAAGAGTTATTTCATCATCTTTTTCCTCCCACATAATTTCCTTAACCCATGTCCCACTTGAAGGTATCTTCGACGTAAGAATTGATTTAATACTATCAATTAAATTATCAAGACTTAATTCAACATTAGAATTATCGCTATAAGAGATATTTATTTGAATTTTAAATTGAATGAATTGTTCTTCTAGCATTTCTTGAATTTCCTCAATATTTTCCTTCAAAAGAATCTGAGGAGAAATAATATCTAAAACTAATTTCATATTGCTCTTATATATTTTGACATTATTTATAGTTAAGTCCAACTCAGCCAAATGATTATATTTATTGTTTTTTATGATGTCTTTAATCAAAATTCCTTCTGTCTTTGTCATGCTTGTCCTCCTATCCTCGGAGATATTACAATTTATTTATTTCTTTAAGTAATTCCTGTAACAAATCTTCCTCTTTAACTTTTTTCACAACTTCTCCTTTGATAAATATCAAACCCTCTTCATTTCCACCAGCTATTCCAATATCAGCTTCTTTTGCCTCTCCAGGTCCATTGACTGCACAACCCATAATTGCTACCTTTATTGGTTTTTCTATGCCGTCAAGGATTTTTTCGGCCTCTTGAGCTATCTTTATCAAATTAATATTTGTTCTGCCACAGGTAGGACATGATATCAATTCAAGACCATCTTTTAACAGCCCCAGTGATTTAAGGATTTCTCTGCCTACCTTTACTTCTTCCACAGGATCTCCGGTTAAAGATACCCTTATTGTATCCCCGATACCCATAGCCAAAAGACTTCCTATTCCTACTGAGGACTTTATAGTCCCTCTCCAAGGAGTTCCCGCCTCTGTAACACCTAGATGCAAAGGATAGTCGCATACCTCTGACATCTTCTTATATGCCTCGATGGTCAGAGGTACATTGCTTGCTTTAAGGGAAATTTTTATATCATAAAAGTTTAACTCTTCTAAAAGCCTTATCTGTTCAAGAGCACTATAAACCATTGAGTCAGCATTTACACCATCGTACTTATCCAAAAATTCTTTTTTAATAGAGCCTGAATTTACTCCTATTCTTATGGATAAATTATTTTTCTTACAAGCATTAACTACTTCCTTTACCTTATATAAACTACCAATATTACCTGGATTTATTCTTAATCCATCTATTCCATACTTAATAGCTTCCAGAGCTAATTTATAATCATACTGAATATCTGCGATAATTGGAATGTTGATTTGCTCCTTAATTTTTGGTATTGCCTTAGCATCTTCAATAGAAGAAACAGATGATCTGATTATATCACATCCTGCCTCTTCTAAATCTTTTATCTGTCTTGCAGTGTTCACTACATCTGAGGTCCTTGTATTAGTCATAGACTGTACACTTATAGGGTTATTTCCTCCTATTAAAACATTGCCGACTCTTATAACTCTTGTGTTTTTTCTTTCCATTTTATCACCTTTTTAAATATCTAAAAAATATTTATCCTAATTAAATCCTTATATGTTACTACAAGCATTAAAGAGATAAGCAATACAAATCCTATAAAATGTACCAAGCCTTCTTTATCTGGATCGATTGGTTTCCCTCTTAAAATTTCTAATAATAAAAATATAATTCTACCGCCATCCAGCGCAGGGATTGGTAATAAATTAAAAAATCCTAAATTTACACTGATAAATCCCAGTAAAAACAAAAGATTAGTAATCCCGGAATTAGCAGCTTTTCCAATTTCACTTATAACTCCTACAGGTCCTGACAAATCGTTGGTAGTTACCTTGCCTTGGAATAAGCTTTTTAGAAAATCAACCATTAGCTGTATGAACATAACTGTATTTTTTGCTCCACCTTTAAAGGCAGAGGATACGGATTTTTCATAGGCAGGAATAATTCCTATAATAGCTCTTCCATCTTCAATTTCAGGCATAATTTCAATTGTGTGTTCTTTATTTTTTCTTATTATATCTATTCCTAAAACATTTTCTGGATTTGACTTACTGATATTATCGGATAGATTATCCCAGCTGTCTATATCCATGTTATTTATCTTTATTATTTTATCTCCCGGAAGTAATCCACTTTCTTCAGCCGGTGAATTTTCAATAATTTCACCTATAGTTGTTGTTGGAGTACCAGTGTTAAAGGATACTATTGATAGAACAATAAAAGCCAATACAAAATTCATAAAAGCTCCAGCAACAACAACAGCAATTCTAGATAATGGAGAAACATTGGAGAAACTCTTTGGATCATCTGAATTTTCATCTTCACCTTCCATTTTACAATATCCACCAATAGGAAGTAATCTTAAAGTATATTGAGTATCTCCCTTCGTTTTTTGTAATAATTTTGGTCCCATTCCAATTGAAAATTCATTTACTTTTACACCAACTAATTTGGCAACAGCAAAATGCCCAAATTCATGCAACAGAACAACCAACAAAAATACAAATATAGCTGCAATAGCTGTTTGCATTAAAACACCACCTTATAAAAAGTATCTGACAAAATAATATATTACTGGTGCAACCAGAATTATACTATCAAATCTATCTAAAATTCCACCATGTCCCGGAATAAGTTTTCCATAATCCTTAATACCTGAAATTCGCTTAATTCTTGAAGCCACCAAATCACCACATTGTGAAATTATAGATGAAATCACTGCTAAAATCATTAATTCCCCAATAGAATCAAGCTCCATAAATATCGCATATAGAATAGTTAGCACCAAACTACCTACAATGCCCCCAATTGCCCCTTCAACAGTTTTTTTAGGGCTAATTTTAGGGCATAATTTCTTTTTCCCAAAACGGCTTCCTGTAAAATAAGCAAAAGTATCTGTTCCAAAGGCAATAATAAAAATTAGCCAAATATATTTACTACCGTTTAAATAGCTTATATGAAATAATAGAAAAGGTATATATACAATACCAAATAGTGTTATTCCCATATTGGCAAGTGTCACCTCTTTATTGCTAAGCATATAAATTAATAGTACAACGATGGATACAGTAAATATCAAATCCCTTTGTATAATAGGGAATAAGTCAGATATGTATAAAAGAATTGATCCTAATATTCCTATGAAATCATATGGACTAAAGCCAATATTAGAAATTGCTCTATAAAATTCTTTTAGTCCTATAATTGAAATAACTAATATTGCTGTTGATAAATAGATACCGCCTTTATTAACAATAAATAACAATAATAATAATCCTATAATAGCTGAAGATACCCTCTTCCCCAGTTCACTCACCTATATTCCCCCAAATCTTCTGTTTCTATTTTGATAGTCAAGAATAGCTTGAAACAAATACTTTTCAGTAAAATCAGGCCATAAAATGTCTGAGAACCAAAACTCAGAATATGCAACTTGATATAATAAAAAATTGCTAAGTCTTTGTTCTCCACTTGGTCTAATAACTAAATCCGGATCTGGCTGTCCCCTTGTATAAAGGTAATTTGAAAATACGCTTGGATTTAATTCTTCATATGTAATATTACCCATTTCAACATCTTTTAAATATTCTTTAATAGCATAAATTATTTCATTTCTTCCTCCATAGTTAAGGGCAATATTTAGTGTCATCTTTGTATTATTTTTTGTTTTTTCAACTGCTTTTTCAACTTCTTTTCTGGGAATATCGGGTAATTTTGATATATCTCCTAGTATATGCAATCTAATATTGTTTTTATGTAATTTGTCTAATTCTCTTTTTATATAGAATACTAAAATCTTCATTAATCCGTCTATTTCTGTAACGGGTCTTTTCCAATTTTCTGTGGAAAATGCATAAAGCGTCAGGTACTTAATACCAAGCTGAGAAGCGGCTTCCACGATTTCAATTACTCTTTCCATCCCCTCTTGATGACCAATATTTCTAGGTAATGATCTCTTAGCAGCCCACCTTCCATTTCCGTCCATTATTATTGCAATATGTCTTGGTAATTTATCTTTATTAATCTTTGATATCATGTCATGATTTTCTATGCTCATATTTCCTCCACCATGAAAAACCCCTTCCACAGAAGGGGTTTTATTATTTATATTTCCATTAGCTCTTCTTCTTTTTTCTTGGTAACAGCATCAACCTGTACAATATATTTATCAGTTATCTTTTGTAATTCCTCTTCTGCTTTTTTAAGATCGTCCTCAGAAATCTCTTTATTCTTTTCCATCTTTTTAATCTTATCTAAAGTATCTCTACGAATATTTCTAACAGCTATTTTAGCACTTTCTCCATCTTTTTTTACAACTTTAATCAATTCTTTTCTTCTTTCCTCAGTTAACTGAGGTATGATTAGTCTGATAATCTTACCATCATTTGATGGATTTAAACCGAGGTCAGATTTAAGTATTTCCTTTTCTATAATTGGGATCAATTTGGAATCCCAAGGTTGTATAACTAAAAGTCTTGGTTCTGGAGCAGAAATGCCTCCTACCTGTTTTAGTGGAGTTACTTGACCGTAGTAATCAACGGTTATTTTATCCAATAATTGCGGATTTGCTCTACCAGCTCTTATGCTTTGCAGTTCTTCCTTATAAACAGACACTGTTTTAATCATTTTTTCTTCGGCTTCTTTGTGTAAATCTAAGTACATACTTAATCCTCCTTTACATGAGTTCCAATTTTTCTACCCATAACTACATCTATTATGTTATTGGGTTCATCAATTCCAAATACTATCAATGGAATCCTATTATCCATGCACAATGATGTAGCAGTTGAATCCATGATTCCTAGTCCTAAGTTAAGTATATCAATATATTTTAAAGTGTCAAACTTTTTAGCAGCAGAATTAACATTTGGATCAGAATCGTAAACTCCGTCTACTCCCTTTTTAGCTAAAAGAATGACTTCAGCTTCAATCTCAGCTGCTCTTAAAGCTGCTGTAGTATCAGTTGAAAAATACGGATTTCCCGTTCCAGCACCAAAGATTACAACTCTACCTTTTTCTAAGTGTCTGATAGCTCTTCTTCTTATGTATGGTTCTGCAACTTGTCTCATTTCAATAGCCGTCTGTACACGTGTGATGACATCCATATTCTCCAAGGCATCTTGCAATGCCAAAGCGTTCATAACAGTGCCAAGCATACCAATATAATCAGAAGTAGATCTATCCATATCCTTAGAGGTTCTTCCTCTCCAGAAATTGCCTCCACCAACTACAATCGCAACCTCTACACCCATTTCTTGTAGCTCTTTGATTTGTCTTGCTATATCGATGACAGTCAAAGTATCAATCCCATAACCCTTTTTACCTGCCAATGCTTCACCACTAAGCTTCAGTATAATCCTTTTATAAATAGGCCCCATTATAACACTCCTCTTTAGCCATATGTTTCAAAAGGAGAACAACTAGTGTTCTCCTCCTTTATATATTCATTTGCTTCGCAACTTCTTCTGCAAAGTTTTCAGATTTCTTTTCTAAACCTTCGCCAACTTCAAATCTTGCAAATCTTCTAATATTTAAATTTTCACCAATTTTTGCAATTTTTTCAGCCAATAAATCTTTAACCTTTATGCTAGGATCCTTTATAAATGGTTGGTCTAGAAGACAAACTCTTTCATAGAACTTTTCCAATCTTCCTTCAACTATTTTAGCAGCTATATGCTCAGGTTTTCCTTCATTAATTGCTTGTGCTGTAAGTATTTCTTTTTCATGGTTTAATTCTTCTTCAGCAACCTCTTCTCTTCTTACATATTTTGGATTAGAAGCTGCTACTTGCATAGCTATGTCCTTTACGAATTGTTTAAACTCGTCATTTTTTGCCACGAAATCAGTTTCTGAATTAACTTCAACTAAAACTCCGATTCTTCCGCCATGGATATATGATTCTACTAAACCTTCTGATGCAATTCTTCCAGCTTTTTTAGCTGCTGATGCCAATCCTTTTTCCCTTAGCAGATCCATTGCCTTTTCAAGATTTCCCTCAGCTTTTACTAATGCATTCTTGCAGTCCAGCATCCCTGCTCCACTTTTATCTCTAAGTTCTTTAACTAAGGAAGCACTTATATTCATATTACCCCTCCTATTTTTAAAAACGGTAAGGGATTAAGGCAAAAACCCTCAAAACCCTTACCTGTCTAATTATTCCTCAATGTTTTCTATTTGTTCGCCTTGTCTTGCTTCCAAAACAGCATTTGCAATTGTTTCTGTTATTAATTTTACAGCCCTTATAGCATCATCATTACCTGGTATAACATAATCTATTTCATCTGGATCACAGTTAGTATCCACAATTGCAATAACAGGTATACCTAAAATTTTTGCTTCTTGAACAGCAATTCTCTCTTTTCTAGGGTCAACTACAAATAAAACATCTGGAATTCCATTCATATTTTTAATTCCGCCAAGGAATTTTTCGAGTCTTTCAGCTTCATGTCTCAATTGAATTACTTCTTTTTTTGGAAGAACATCAAATGTTCCGTCCTCTTCCATCTTTTCTAATTCATGCAATCTATCAATTCTTTTTCTGATAGTCTTGTAATTTGTTAACATACCACCAAGCCATCTTTGGTTGATATAATGCATATTGCATCTTTTAGCTTCACCTTCAATAGCTTCTTGTGCTTGTTTCTTAGTTCCTACAAATAGTACCTCTCCGCCATCAGCTACAACCTCTTTCATAAAGTTATAAGCTTCATCGACTTTTTTTACGGTCTTTTGTAGGTCAATAATGTAAATTCCATTTCTTTCTGTAAAGATGTACTGAGCCATCTTTGGGTTCCATCTTCTTGTCTGATGTCCAAAATGAACTCCAGCTTCTAGTAAACCCTTCATTGTTATTACTGACATACCTTCACCTCCAAGTTATTTTCCTCCACTCACCTCAACTATCTTGGGAACTCATTAGAGCACTACCCATGATATCAGAGAGTGTGTGTAATCACTATAGAATTATAACATAATGATTTTACATAATCAATAATATTATTCTATTATTTAACAAAAGGATAGATAACTATCCTTTTACTTTTTTCAGCTCATCTACCAATTTGTCATTAAGTATTTTTATATGAGTACCCTTCATGCCTAATGATCTGGATTCTATAACACCGGCACTTTCAAACTTTCTAAGAGCATTCACTATAACTGACCTTGTAATACCAACTCTATCAGCAATTTTACTTGCTACCAATAAACCTTCGGAACCATCTAACTCATTAAATATATGTTCCATCGCTTCTAATTCAGAATATGATAAAGTTCCAATAGCCATCTGTACTATAGATTTTTTTCTTGCTTCTTCTTCTATTTCTTCATTAGTAGCTCTCAATATCTCCATACCTACTACTGTTGCACTATATTCAGCAAGTACTAAATCATCCTCATTAAACTCTCTACCAAATCTTGCTAATACTAGAGTTCCTAATCTTGAAACACCACTGTTTATAGGAATTACTGTAGATATCTTATCATGATAATCACAATCAGATACATTATCAAATACACAATCTGTTGTATTTTTAATATTCTCATTTGTTTCAGTTATTTTTAGCAGTTCCTCATTATAGGCTTTTGGAAATCTTCTTTCCTTCACAACCTCTGAATTAACAATATCGCATTCAAAACCATCAGACAAAGCATATCCCAATACTCGTCCTTTCTTGCTAGCTATATATACATTAGCATCAAGTACATCGCTTAATATTTTACTTAATTCAATAAAAGAAACTGGTTTAGATCCATAACCTTGGAGAGTTTTATTTACTCTTCTAGTCTTTTGTAATAAGCTTTCCATTTTATAACCCCCTTATATCTTATTTTTAATATTATATTTTTGGTAATATAATTCAGAATATTACATATATTATACTTTACTATAAAATAATCAAACTGTACAGAAAATTTTTAATTTTGTAACTAAGATTTAATATACCCACATTCTTTGTTGCTGCATTTTATAACATCACCACTTTTATTGCGTTTTATAATCATATACTCCCCACAATTAGGGCACTTTTCATTAATTGGTTCATCCCATGATACAAAATCGCAATTAGGGTAATTTGAACATCCATAAAAGACTCTACCTTTTTTAGATCTTTTTCTAATGATTTTTCCATCACATTTTGGACAATTTACGTCTAATTCATCTAGTATCGGTTTAGTATTTTTACATTCAGGATATCCTGGACATGCTAAAAACTTCCCGAATCTGCCTGATTTAACAACCATATTTCGTCCACATTTATCGCAAATTACATCACTTACTTCATCTTTAATTTCAATTTTATCTACTTCTTCTTCTGCCTTAATTAGATATTTATGAAAATCCTCATAGAAATCACTAACAACCTTTTTCCAATTTGAATTCCCTTCGGCTATATTATCTAGCTTATCCTCTAAGTCCGCAGTAAATTCCTCATTGATAACTTTATCAAAATATTCAATTAATAAGTCATTAACTAGCTTTCCTAAATCTGTAGGATAAAATACCTTCTTATCCAGCACAACATAATCTCTTGATAAAATAGTTGCTATAGTAGGTGCATAAGTACTTGGTCTACCTATACCCAATTCCTCCAGCATCTTGATTAGAGATGCTTCAGTATATCTTGCAGGTGGTTGGGTGAAGTTTTGTTTTGGCATGATATCTTCCAATTTAAGCAAGTCACCTTCATTTAAATCAGGTATACTCATATCCTTTACTTCTTCATCGGCAGTGATATAAACCTTTAAGAATCCTGGAAACACTAGCTTGGAGCCAGTTGCTTTAAAGAGATTATCGTTGCTTTTTATACTAGCACTTATAGTATCATATAAAGCTTCCTTCATCTGTGAGCCAACAAATCGATCCCATATCAATTTATACAGCCTATATTGATCCTTAGATAGAAGGCTCTTTAAGTTTTCAGGATTTATATTTACATTAGTAGGTCTTATACCTTCATGAGCATCTTGCGTTTCTTTTCTTGATTTGTTACCATAATTCTTTCCACCATTAGAATATTCTAAACCATAGTTTTCAATAATATATTCCTTAGCTGATTTCATGGCTTCATCTGATACCCTTGTTGAGTCAGTTCTCATATAGGTAATCAATCCAATAATTCCTTCTTTTTTTAAATCTATACCTTCATATAATTGCTGAGCGATACTCATGGTTTTTTTAGTAGTAAATCCCAACTTTTTTGATGCATCCTGTTGAAGCGTACTTGTGGTATATGGAGCATAAGGATTTCTTTTTCTCTTCCCTTTTTTTATTTCGAGAACAGAAAAGTTTTTTTTATCTATGGAATCTAATATTTTGTCCATTTCTTCTTCATTATTTAATTCTATCTTCTGCTCTTTACCATTTATAAGTTTGCCAACAAAATTTGCTTCAAACTTTTCTTTATTTTTTGATAACAATGCCTTCAAAGTCCAATATTCCTTTGGAATGAAGCTATTGATTTCTTCTTCTCTATCACAAATGAGTTTGACGGTTACAGATTGTACCCTTCCAGCGCTAAGTCCTTTTCTTATCTTTTTCCAAAGCAAAGGACTTATTTTATATCCTACCAATCGGTCCAACACTCTTCTAGCCTGTTGTGCATCTACTAGATCAAGATTTATTGGTCGAGGTTTTTTAACAGCATTTCTAATGGCATCCTTAGTGATTTCATTGAATTCTACTCTTAAATTATCCTCAGGATTCAAATTTAGAATATGTGCTAAATGCCACGAAATAGCTTCTCCTTCCCTGTCCGGGTCTGTTGCCAAATAAATTTTTGTAGAATTTTTAGCTTCTTTTTTTAACTCTTTTATAAGAGGTCCTTTTCCCCTTATATTGATATATTTAGGCTCAAAATTGTTTTCTATGTCAATTCCAAGTGTACTCTTGGGTAAATCTCTGATATGTCCAACTGATGCGACTACTTTGTAATTCTTTCCTAAAATCTTGCCAATTGTCTTAGATTTGGCAGGTGACTCTACTATTAATAGATTCTTAGTCACAAATTTACACCTCCAGTATTTCTAGCAACAACAAAATATCCTGCCAGAAAGTTCTCTAATCATTCCTTTTAATTCTAATATTGTCAATATACTCATTACATTTGAAATATCCATTTCAGATTGTAAGACTATAGTATCGGCATGAATTGGTCCATTTGAAATAATTTTCATGATTTTTATTTCATCATCACTAAGAGATGAATAATCATACTCCTGTTTTTTATTTATTTTCATTTGCGTTAATTCATATACTTCTTCAAGTATATCATCTAAGCAAAGTAAAGGTTTAGCTCCATCTCGAATCAATCTGTTAGTTCCCTGACTATAAATACTATTTATATTCCCAGGTAAAGCAAAAACATCCTTACCCTGTTCTAATGCATGATGAGCAGTAATTAAAGATCCTGATTTTTCTCTAGCCTCAATAACAATCACACCTAGAGAAAGTCCAGAGATGATTCTATTTCTTTGGGGAAAATTATAGTTTATTGGTTTAGTACCCATTGGAAATTCAGTCATTAGACATCCTTTTTCAGCGACATCTCTATATAATTGATAATTATTCTTGGGATATATATAGTCGATACCATTGCCTAAAACACCAATAGTTCTACCTCTATTTTCCAATGTAGCTTTGTGTGCTACAGTATCAATTCCCATAGCTAATCCACTTACTATTGTAATACCCAATTCCACAAGCTCCTTTGTAAACTTTTCACAAGCCCATTTTCCATAGGCTGTAGCTTTTCTGGAACCAACTATACTTATTGCAAAATGATCTTCATCCTTATACTTCCCTTTTGTATATAGTACCATAGGTTTATTTGTAATATTTAATAAATCCTTAGGATACTCGGCATCTAGTACAGTTATTGTATTTATATTATTTCTTTCCAAGTTTAATAATAAATTTTCTAAATATTTATTATTTCTATATTTATTGATTTTATAAACCATATTGTCATTTAATATATTTAATTTAGAGATACTTCTTTCATTATCATGCCACAAATTGCATAAATCAGTATATATTTCTTTTAAATCCTCAATTTTTTTACTGCTTATACCTATAGAATTTAACCATATCAAAATATTTCTTTCAGAAATCATACAGATTACCCCCAATATTTTTTATCAAGTATTCTATATCTTATGGCCTCTAGTATATGCTTATCTTCAATTATTTCCTTAGAATCCAAATCAGCAATTGTTCTTCCCACTTTAAGTATTTTACTATATGTTCTTCCACTAAATTTATATTTTGTAAAGGCTTTTTTCATAATGTTTTCAGCACTGGAAGTCAGTTTGCAGTATTTTTTTATATCTCTATTCAAAATTTGAGAATTATTGTATATCTTATCCTTTTTATATCTTTTATATTGTATATCTCTAGCTTTTTTAACCCTTTTACGAATATCTGCTGACGATTCTAATTTTGAATTATCACTCAAATCTTTATATGATACTGGTAAAACCTCCATATGTATATCAATTCTATCCAATAAGGGATTGCTAATTTTCCCTAAATATTTATCAATGCTTCCTTGACTACAGGTACATTCATGTAGTGGATCCCCAAAATAACCACATGGACAAGGGTTCATACTGGCGATAAACATAAACTTAGCGGGATAGGAAATTGTTGCGTTTACACGTGATATATGTACTACACCATCCTCTATAGGTTGCCTTAAAACCTCTAAAACATTTTTCTGGAATTCTGGCAGCTCATCTAAAAATAGTACACCATTATGTGCCAATGAGACCTCACCGGGTTTTGGTATTCTTCCCCCACCAATTAATGCAATGCTCGAAGTAGTATGATGAGGTGACCTAAAGGGTCTTTGCTCTATAAGCCCTTTCGAATCCAATAATCCTGATACGCTATAAATTTTTGTGACCTCAATCGCTTCTTCAAAGGATAGTTTAGGAAGGATTGTAGGCAATCTCCTTGCTGCCATAGTCTTTCCTGAGCCAGGAGGACCGATAATGAGCATATTGTGATTGCCTGTAGCAGCAACCTCCAAAGCTCTCTTTAGTCCTTCCTGACCTTTAATATCTGCGAAATCAATATTATAATCAATTTCATCATCGGAAAGTTTACTCTCGTGAATATACGGATCTATAATTAATTCCCCATTTAGATAATCTATAACCTCATTTAAATTTTTTACCGGTATAATCTCCATATCTGATACAACACTACATTCTTCCCTATTATCATATGGGACTATACACTTACTTATATTTTCCTCTCTCATGGATATTACCATAGGTAGAGCGCCATCTATTCCATTGACTTTACCATCTAATGATAGCTCTCCAAAAAAAACAGTGTCGGAATGAATATCATTTGGAACAATCATACTTGCCATTAGAATACTTACGGCTATAGCTAAATCTATCTGAGAGCCTTCCTTCTTAATATTAGCAGGTGCCAGGTTAATAGTAATACGACTTAAAGGAAATTCGTATCCACTATTTTTTATGGCAGTTCTTACTCTTTCCTTAGATTCCCTTATTGCAGCATCAGGAAGACCCACTATATTGAAAACAGGCATGCCCCTCGAAAGATCCGATTCAACTTCAACAACATGTCCATTAATGCCTGTTAAAACACAGGTCTTTATATTTGAATACATGTTATCCACCTCTTGCTTATTACCTTGGTAATAGTCATATTTATTTATTTTCTTCTACTTACAGACAAAATGCATTTTCTAAATGGTTGATTTTTATCTGATTTTGTAAATAAACCTCAATAATGTCATATCTTATTTGTGTATTTTTAAAATTTTTATACTTTATATACACCATAGATGTATTTATAATTTTTCTTTGTTTTCTATAATCAACTGCCTCAAAGGCATAACCGTAATTGGTACTTGTTCTAGTCTTAACCTCAATAAAAACCAAGATATCCTTATCCTTGGCTATAATGTCTATTTCCCCAATCTTGTTTCTATAATTGCTTTCAAGTATGATATATCCCTTATTTTTTAGATATACCCTTACTAATTCCTCACCGGATTTTCCTTTTATAATATTGTTATTCATTTGTACTACCTGCCAATATTTTCTTTAAGAACGTATTTCTATGTAAAGGCGTAATACCATGCTCTATGATTGCTTCAATATGCTCCTTAGTGGCATATCCTTTATGTTTTTCTATTTTATATTCAGGGTACATTTTACCCCACTCTATACATTTTCTATCTCTATAAACCTTTGCCAAAATAGAAGCGCAAGCAATTCCATAGCATTTATCATCACCTTTGATTATTCCTTCTTGTGGTATATCCATATATATTTTTTCTGCATCTATTAAGATAAAATCAGGAACAATTCTATTACCCTGCTTGTCCAATAGATTTTCAACAGCCATCTTCATAGCTAGCCTTGTACTCTCTTTAATATTTATTTCATCTATTTTTTTACAATCAACCGATCCGAATCCATATGCAATACAATTATCCATTATGATATCATATAACATTTCTCTTTTTTTAGGAGAAAGTTTTTTGGAATCTTTGATTCCATCTATTTGTAAACCCCTTGGCATAATAACAGCACAGGCAACAACATCACCAAATAAGCAACCTCTCCCTACCTCATCAATACAAGCAATATGCATATATCCTTTATCAAATAAATCATTTTCAATTTCTAACACTATATCACCTTTCCTTTGGTAACTCTAAGGTTATATTTCCAATAATACCCTTTCTAAACTCATCCAAAATGATATTACTTACCTTTATATAATCGATTTCTCCACCTTTTATAAGACATCCTCTTTTTGCAGCAATAGCTTCCATAATCTCCAAAGGGGTTTTATTCTCCAATTCGATATTGTACCTATCTTCCAATAGTTCAGGTGATATATATATTAACTTTTCAAGGAGCCTTAAAGCTAAAGTATCAGTATCCAATATTTCATCCTTTATGGCTCCGGTAAATGCTAAATTAAGCCCTACTTCTTCGTCCTCAAATTTAGGCCATAATATACCCGGAGTATCCAACAATTCCAATACTCCCTTGATTTTAATCCATTGATTTATCTTTGTAACTCCAGGTCTGTTTCCAGTCTTAGCACTTTTTCTTCCTGCTAGAGTATTTATAATAGTTGACTTTCCCACATTGGGAACCCCTAGTATCATAGCTCTTATGGGTCTATTTATAACGCCTCTTTTTTCATAGGCAACTCTTTTCTCTTCTGTAACCTCTTTAGATAAACTAAGTAATTTATCGATTCCCCTGCCGCTTAAGGAATCAAATAATATTGAAGTAATACCCTTTTGATTAAAATAATCCTGCCATTGCTTGTTAGCAGAGGAATCGGATAGATCTGCTTTATTCATAATTATTATTCTAGGTTTATTGCCAAGTATATTATCTATGACTGGATTTTGGCTGCTATTTGGGATTCTAGAATCAATTAATTCAAAAACCACATCTACCAGACTTAAATTCTTTTCAATGGATTCTCTAGTCTTCTTCATATGTCCTGGATACCAATTTATATTCATATCTATAACACCACCAATGCAAAAAATGGGACATTATAGTCCCATTTAATAAAATCTCTTTTCTTTAACTTTAGCAGCCTTACCTTGTCTATCTCTTAAGTAGTAAAGTTTAGCTCTTCTAACTTTACCCTTTCTTGTGACTACAAGTTTTTCTATTCTTGGAGAATGTAAAGGGAACGTTCTTTCTACTCCTACACCATAAGACAATCTTCTTACAGTGAAAGTCTCTCTAGCTCCGCCACCTTGAATTTTGATAACAGTTCCTTCATAAACCTGAACCCTCTCACGAGAACCTTCTACGACTTTATAGTGAACTTGAACAGTATCTCCCACATTAAAACTTGGTATATCGTCTCTTAATTGCTCTTCTTCTAACATTTTAATTATATCCATAAGTAATCCTCCCTTCTCCCTAGACGTTCTTGCAAACAGCAGAGGACCGCCCTTAGTACATACTTTACGTATTATAGCATAATTATATTTTAAATACAATTATTAATTATTTTTACTTATCAATTAAATCAGGTCTTTTTTGCTTAGTTACTTTCAAAGATTCTGTTTTTCTCCACTCGGCAATTCTCTGATGATTACCACTTAGCAATATATCTGGTACGTGTAATCCTAAAAATTCTCTAGGTCTAGTATATTGAGGATATTCGAGTAAGCCATCATAATGTGATTCATTAGTAAAGGATTCTTCACTGCTTAGTACACCGGGTATAAGCCTTAAAATACAGTCTATCAATACTAAAGTTGGAATTTCTCCACCTGTAAGAACATAATCTCCAATGGATATCTCTTCATCCACGTAATTCTCAATTATTCTATTATCAATCCCTTCATAATGCCCACATAGAAAGATTAAATTTTTTTCTTTTGAAAGAGAAAAAGCTTTTTTCTGATTTAGGACTTTTCCCTGAGGAGATAAATAAATAACTTTTGAATCCCGTGTTTTAACACTTTCAATCGCATCATATATAGGTTCAGGCTTCATGACCATTCCCGGTCCGCCCCCAAAAGGATAATCATCAACTCTTTTGTGTTTATCCTTTGAAAAATCCCTTATATTGATACAATTTAAATCGATTATGTTTTCTCCAATTGCTCTGCCTATTATACTGTAACTATTAAGATTTTGAAAAAATTCAGGAAATAAAGTTAATATGTCTATCTTCATTCAATCATTCCTTCAATAGGATCTATAACAATCGATTTGTCTTTAACATTGACATCCTTTACAAATTCCTTAACAACCGGAATTAGATATTCCTTGTTTTTCTTTTCATCCTTAATAACATAGACATCATTACTATATCCTTGCAATACCTCTGAAAGAATTCCTATAGGATTTCCATCAACATCATATACATTGCAATTAATCAAATCTGAGATGAAAAAATGATTTTCAGGCAATACAACCTTATTCACATCATCAACATAGATATAAGAGTCCTTAAACTTTAAGATATCATTGATATCGCTGTATTCCTTAAACTTAAGTAGTGGCATACCCTTGTGATATTTAACACTTTGTACATTTACATGGATTTTATCCTCACCTATATAAATTTCTTTTAAATAATCAAACCTATTTATATCATCTGTTAAAGGATATATTTTGACTTCCCCTCTGACTCCATGAGTGTTAATTATCTTACCCACTATTGTGTAATCCATTTTCTCACCTTTTAATAACATTATTGAATAATCTCAACTACTACTCTTTTGTTGTCCTTTATTGCTGCAGCCTTAACTACGGTTCTGATAGCTTTAGCGATTCTACCTTGCTTGCCAATTATCTTTCCCATATCCTCTTGTGCTACTTTAAGCTCAATAATAACTGATTGAGAACCTTCAATTTCATTAACGCTTACTTGTTCAGGATAATCCACAAGAGCTTTTGCTATAAACTCAACTAATTCTCCCATTTTACTTTACCTCCATGAATTACTCCTCAGTATTAGCTTTTTCATACAATCCATTTTCTTTAAAAAGTCTTTCAACTGTTTCTGTTGGTTTTGCACCATTTTTGATCCAATTCAAAGCCTTTTCATTATCAACCTTAACTATTTTTGGTTCAGTTAAAGGATTGTAGTATCCAATCTCCTCAATAAATCTACCATTTCTTGGAGAACGAGAATCTGCTACAACTATTCTATAAAAAGGGGTTTTTTTAGCACCCATTCTTTTTAATCTAATCTTAACTGACATATTTTTCACCTCCTAAAACTTAATATTTATCTAGAAAAAGGAAATCCAAATTTTCCTTTTTTCTTCATTGTCTTTTCCATATCAGTAAACTTTTTCATCATTTTCTTAGTTTCCTTGAATTGCTTCAAAAGCCTGTTTACATCCTGGACATTTGTACCACTACCTAATGCTATTCTTTTTCTTCTACTGCTGTCAATAACATCAGGATTTTCTCTTTCCTTTTTAGTCATGGATTTAATAATTGCTTCAATTCTTACTATTTCCTTATCATTGACATCTAATCCCTTTAAGGCCTTAGCATTAACACCAGGCATCATACCCAATATCTGTTCCATTGGACCTAGATTTTTCATCTGTTCTAACTGATCTAGAAAGTCATCAAATGTAAATTGAGCAGTTCTAATTTTCTTCTCCAGCTCCAATGCCTTTTTTTCATCTATACTTGCCTGAGCTTTTTCTATTAAACTCAAAACATCACCCATGCCAAGTATTCTTGAAGCCATCCTTTCCGGATAAAATGTCTCTAGGGCATCCATTTTTTCACCCATACCAACAAATTTAATAGGCTTATCCGTTACAGCCCTTATAGATAAAGCTGCTCCACCTCTTGCATCACCATCCAGCTTTGTAAGTATGACTCCTGATATGCCAAGCTTTTCATTAAAGGATTCTGCAACGTTAACTGCATCCTGACCTGTCATAGCATCAAGTACTAACAATACCTCAGTGGGATTTACTGCATCATGAATATTTTTAATCTCATCCATCAAGACCTCATCTATATGAAGTCTACCTGCAGTATCAACTATAATAACATCATTACCATGCTTCTTCCCATGCTCTAAAGCTGCTTTTGCAATATCAACTGGATTATGTTTATCTCCCATAGAAAAAACAGGAACTCCAACTCTTTCTCCTACTACCTCTAATTGTTTTATAGCAGCAGGTCTATAGATATCACACGCAACCAAAAGAGGTCTTTTATTTTGTTTTTTAAGGTTAAAAGCAAGTTTACCAGTTGTAGTAGTTTTTCCAGCCCCTTGTAATCCACACATAAGGATAACAGTAGGTGGTGAGGAGGAAAAAGTTAATTTTGCTTCCTTAGCACCCATCAGCTTTGTCAATTCATCATTAACAATTTTAATTACCTGCTGACCTGGAGTAAGGCTTTCCATCACTTCTGTACCGATAGCTCTTTCTTTAACATTCTTTATAAAGTCTTTAACAACCTTAAAGTTAACGTCAGCCTCAAGTAGAGCAAGTCTTACTTCTCTCATGGCTAAATCTAAATCCTTCTCAGAAATCTTACCTTTACCTTTTAATTTACCTAAGGCATTCTGTATTTTTTCTGATAAGCTTTCAAAAACCATAATAAACAACCTCCTGCCTAATCCAATATTTCCAATCCTATCTTCTCAATTTTATGTGCCTTATCACATATTAAATCAACATTGTATTCTTTGCCATAAAATTGAAGATCCTTTGCAATCTTTAGGATTTCCCTTATTGCACCATGGCTCTTATCGAACTTCTCAACTAAACCGAGAATTTCCTCATAGTGATATAGCTTCTGTTCAGATCTTTTTAAGGTATCAAAAACCCCTTGTCTGGTTATTTTAAGTTCCTCTCCTATTTCAGCCAAAGACAAATCATGAATATAATATAATTCCACAGCCTGATATTGTTTTTCACTTAAAAGTTTCCCATAAAAATCAAATAGTATTCCCATTTCAACCAGCTTTTCCATTATATCACCAATAAATAATTAGTGTCAAGTTTTAAACTTGACACTAATTATTTTAATATATATTATTTTCTTTGTCAACAATTAATTTAGTATCGCTTCTACAAAATCATCAACTATAAATGGCTGTAAATCATCAATACCTTCTCCTACACCAACTAATTTAACAGGCAATTTCAATTCCGCTTGAAGTGCTATGATTACGCCACCCTTAGCCGTACCATCCAGCTTTGTAAGCGCCACACCTGTTATATTTGCAATATCTTTAAATACCTTTGCTTGATTTATAGCATTTTGCCCGGTAGTAGCATCAAGCACTAATAGTACCTCCTTAGTTGCATTTCCATATTCACGTTCCAAAACTCTAAATATTTTATTTAATTCATTCATTAAATTTGATTTATTGTGAAGTCTTCCTGCAGTATCGCATATAAGAATGTCTGATTTTCTAGCCTTTGCCGCTGCAATTCCGTCAAAGATTACTGCAGCTGGATCAGCTCCTTCCGTGTGAGCAATAAGTTCAACCTTAGACCTTTTACTCCACTCTTCCAATTGCTCAATAGCAGCAGCCCTAAATGTATCTCCAGCAGCAATAAGCACCTTTTTGCCATCATTTCTAAAGCTATTGGCTAGCTTCCCTATAGTAGTAGTCTTACCAACTCCGTTGACTCCTACTACTAAGATTACCGCTGGAAGTGGTTCTAATAACAATGAATTATTTGGTACTGACTCCTTCATCAACTTACTTATTTCTTCTTTTAATAGTTCTTTAACCTTTTGAGGTTCATTAACTTTTTCTGACTTTATCCTTTCTCGCAATCTATCAATAATTTCCATTGTAGTATTGGCACCAACATCTGCGGTAACAAGTACTTCTTCTAATTCATCAAACAATTCCTCGTCAATCTTTTTATATGAATTCAATATACCCTCAATCTTCTCAGACATATTATTACGTGTTTTTGTCAATCCATCCTTCAATTTATCAAAGAAATTTACCTTTTTAACTATGTTTTCTTCATCATGTATTTCTTCAACTTCTTTAACTTCTTCTTCAACATGTATATTTTCTTCAGATTCATCTATTGATTCCTCTTCAATATCTTCCTCTTCCATCATCTCTTCATCAATTATCTCTTCTAAAGGCAATTCTTCAGTAAAATCATTCTCTAGAGCATCATCACCATTTTTTACTTCCTTTTCAGGCTCATCATAGATTTTGTCATCCTCTTCGATTACCTCTTCTTTTTTTAACTTCTTCTTAAACCAATTTAACATATTTATCCTCCTAGCTAGCTTGTATTAATTTATCCTTTAATTTTAAAGAAATTATCTTGCTTACTCCCTCTTCTTCCATTGTCACTCCATAAAGAATATCTGCAATTTCCATAGTAGATTTTCTGTGAGTTATAAGGACAAATTGTGAAGAATCGGTTAATGTCTTTAAATAAGAAGTATATCTATATACATTAGCTTCGTCCAATGCAGCATCTATTTCATCAAGAATGCAGAACGGAGCAGGTTTGTTATTTAAAATAGCAAATAAAAGTGCAACAGCTGTTAAAGATTTCTCTCCCCCAGATAGTAATGAAAGGCTTTGAAGTTTCTTTCCAGGTGGCTGAACCTTTATTTCAATGCCAGCCTTTAATATATCATCATTTTCTTCCAATTCTAGTCTTGCCTTACCACCATTAAATAATATAGCAAAAATCTCTGTAAACTTCTTGTTTATTTCATCAAAGGAAGCTATAAATTGAGTTTTCATTTTTTTCTCCATATCCTTTATAACTTCCTGTAGATCTCCTTTCGCACTTATCAAATCATTGTGCTGTTTGGTAACAAACTCAAATCTCTCTGAAATACTCTTAAAATCTTCTATTGCTGATAAGTTTACATTACCTAATTCTTTAATATTTTCCTTTAGCTCTTTCACTTCTTTTTGTGAATTTTGTATATTATCTATTTCTTTTTCATACTTTACTGCTTCTTCCAATTTGAGCTCATAGTCTTCCTGTAATTTATTGATATTGTTCTCATATTGCAACTCATATTTTGCTAGTCTTATATCATAATTATTATTTTGCTTTTCTATTTCCGAGATTTTTTTGTTTATAATTTTAAGTCTGTCCTGTTCATCATAGAAGGTCTTCATATAACTCTCTTTTTTCTTTATAAGTTCATTTAATCTCGAGGAAATTTCATTTTCACTGCTTTCATATTTCTCTATTTCTTCTTCAATTGAATTTCTATCTGTCAAATTAGCTTTAATATTATTTTTTAGTTCTTCAATTGATTTATCTTTATTGCATATATTCATTTTAAATTGCTCACTGTTAGCTTCATAGCTATTTATGTTATCAATTAAATTTTTCTTAGAGTTATCCAAATTATTTATATGGATTTTCAAATTTGTGACCAACTGTTCCATATCGTTTTGTTCATTCTTCAAACTAGCTAATGTTATGGTTTTTTCTTCTACTGATTTCTTAAGATTGTCAAGATGACTCTCAATTTTCTTCAGTTCATCTAATAATTTAAGTCTATTAGCATTGAAATTATCCGTTTCAACTAGAAGAGTATTTATTTCAATATTTTTTTTACTTATTTCCTTATCCATTCTTTCTATTTCATCTTTATTGTTATTTAAAAGATTTATTGTATTATTTAAAGACAATTCAGCTTCTTTTATCACGCTATTGTTTTTCTCAATCTCATTTATCAAATCCTTAAGATATACCAATACGTTATTTTTTTCCAACTCTAATACTTTCAATTCTTTATTCAAAGCATTGATTTCTTTATTTAAGATTTCAATTTTGTTTTTTCTGCTAATAATACTAAAACCTTCCTTGCCTGAACTACCTCCTGTTATTGAGCCTCCGGCATTTAGTACCTCGCCATCCAATGTGACTATTTTATAGATGTGGCCTTGTTTATTGGCAAGTCTAATTCCGCTATCCATATCCTCAACAATAATAGTTCTTCCCAATAAATATTCAAATAAATCACTATATTTCTTATCACAACTGATTAATTCACTACCTAAACCTAAAATGTTAAACTCTTTTCTTATCTTTGAATCTATTCTTATAGATTTTCCTTTAATAATGTTTAAAGGTAAAAATGTTGCCCTACCAAGTTTCTTATTCTTTAGATAATTAATTAGATTTTTAGCAGCCTCTTCTGTTTCAACAACTATATTTTGGGAATTTGAACCAAGGCTTATTTCAATTGCTCTTTCATATTTTGAATCTACCTTTAAAAGATTGGCAACTACATCTATAAGTCCATTTTGTAATTGCTTGTTTTTATGAGCATCCGTAAGCAATACTTTTACACTTCTATAATAGCCTTCGTATCCATCTTCCATATTTTTATATAAATTATAATTGGCATTGAGTCCATTTAACTTAATTTGAAGCGATTTTATATTTTCATCCAATATGCTTATTTTTTTATCTAAATTAAATTTTTCTTCTAATAGCTTTGAAGAATTCTCCTTTTCTGTTTTAAGACTATCTCTTAGGCTAAATTCCTCAGATTTGATTTCATCCTCTTTAATTGCAAGCTCAATTTTATTCGACTCGTAAGCTTTTATATCTTTCTTTAGCTGCGATACTCTACTTTCTATATTGTCCTTTAAGGTATTATTAGAATTTAAGATACTTTTCTTATCTGAAATCTCATTATAACAATCTATTGTTTTGTTCTTTATTTCCTCTAATTCTGACTCCTCGGCAGCGACTGTTTTTTTTATTTCATTAAGCTTCTCATTTTTGTCAGCATATTCAAGATTCAGCTCATTAAGTTCAAGATCTATTTCACTTAACCTAATACTTATATTATTTTTTTCAAGTTCTAAATTCTTTATAGAATGACTTAATTCTTCTCTTTCTTTTATAATCCTCTCAATATCTTTTTGTAGAAATCCCTCTTTTTCTTTCAATATAGTAACTTGATTTCTATTCTTTTCAAAATTTTGAATGGTATCAAACTTTATAGTACGAAACTTATCTATTTCTTCTTCAAGTTCTTGAATATTGTTTTTTAATAAATTATATTTTTCATCTATTTTGGTTTTTTCATCTTCAATAACCTTTAGATCTAATAGCAAATGCTCTTTTTCAAGTTTTATATCCATGATTTGCTTGTCCAGCTTTTTTATATCCCTTATGTATATATTAACCTCTAAATCCCTGAGCCTTGAATACAATTTGGTAAACTTTGATGCCTTACCTGCTTCAAGCTCTAATACATCCTTTTGATTAGAAATCTCTATTATTAAATCTTTTATTCTGACAATATTATTTTCCGTTTTTTCAAGTTTCCGTTCTGCTTCTTCCTTTCTAGTTCTATATTTAATAATTCCAGCAGCTTCTTCAAATATATTTCTTCTGTCTTCAGGTCTGTTAGATAAAATTTCATCTATTTTACCTTGTCCGATTATAGAATATCCATCTTTCCCAATACCTGTATCCATAAACAATTCCCTTATGTCCTTTAGCCTACATGAACTCTTATTTAAGTAATATTCACTCTCTCCAGACCTGAACATTCTTCTGGTTACAGCTACTTCTGCATAATCTATTGGTATTTTGCCGCTGCTATTATCAAATACAATGGTAACTTCAGCATAACCCAAGGCTCTTCTAGTATCGGTTCCTGAAAATATGACATCCTCCATCTTGCTTCCTCTTAAGGTTTTTATGCTCTGTTCCCCCAAAACCCATCTAATAGCATCGGATACGTTGCTCTTCCCACTTCCATTGGGTCCAACAATAGCAGTTATACCCTTCTTAAATTCAATATCCGTCTTTTCAGCAAAGGATTTAAATCCTTGAACTTCAACCTTCTTTAGATACAAGGTCATCCCCCCATAAAAATTATATAATTAAAGGTTCCCTATAATTGGAAACCTTCTATGTTCTTCATTAATGGACTTTTCATCATATATTTTTCCATTAATACATTTATATTTATTATATCAGATAATTTTCCCATTGTAATCAAAATTTGTTCTGAGGATAAATTCTCTCTACCAAATAATCTTATCTTCTTAAAATTATATTTAGCAATCCAATATTTAGTATTACAGGATTTTTGGCCGGATAACAGTGATATAACCTTATGAGACGCTTCAATTACCAATTCATCCTCATTGGAGAAATCCAGCTTGGAGAAATAAAAGTCAAATAATTCTCTATAAATATTAGCCTCCACTAATTGTCTAAAGGCAGGATGAAACGGACCTGCTACTACATCTTTGCCAAGCTGTATACTTTCAGTTGGTTGCAGCCCTATTCTTATAACGTTTATATTGTTTAAATAAAACAACATTAAAATAGGGGTTGTAATCTCCACTGCCTCATTTAAATCTAAAGGCTTGTACTTACCTTCTATATACAACTTCTCTAAATAAGTTTCCTTGATGACAAGAGTTGGGTATATTCTAACGCAGTCCGGTTTAAGCCTTATAAACTCCATACAGGTGTATAAGGATTTATATATATCATCTTCAGGCAAACCTAACATCATTTGAAGTCCCAATTTGAACTTATATTTCCTTATTAATTTACAGGAATTATAGACATCATCAGCAGTATGGCCCCTTTCACTTTTAAGTAGTACTATTTCATCTAAAGACTGGACTCCTAACTCTATGGTATCCACTTCATATCTCTTAAGATTACTTAGTATCTTGTCGTCTATTGCATCGGGTCTTGTAGACAGTCTGATTTCATCTATTATTCCTTCTTTTTTATATTTATAAACTACCTCTAATAATGCACTCTGAGTGTCAATATCTATTGCGGTAAAGCTTCCGCCATAAAAAGCAGCCTCTATAAAGGCATCCTTTCTAAAATATCCAAGATACTCCTGTATAGTTTCTTCAACTATTTCAGTTGTTACATTTGTAGATAATCCAGTAATTTTTTTCTGATTACAAAATATACAATCATGAGGACATCCGAAATGAGGTACAAAAATTGGTATTATATAGTGTTTATTCATAGTCTTCGCCCATCAATATCAACGCTTCCTTTGCTGCCATTTGTTCAGCTTCTTTTTTATTTCTGCCAATGCCTGAACCTATTGGTTCTTTATTTACGCAAACATCCACATAGAATAACTTATTGTGGTCAGGACCTTCCTCCTTAACTACAATATATTCAACCTTTCCTCTTGTTATCTTTTGAAGTCTTTCCTGCAATCCCGTTTTAAAATCGATAAATAAATCTCCTTTAGCAACAGCATGAACAATGTCTGATTCAAATTTTGTTAAAAGAAATCTGCTTACCGATTCAAAATTACTATCTAAAAATATAGCTCCAATAATTGATTCACTTGCATCAGCTAAAATTGACTCTCTTTCCCTTCCACCAGTTGCTTCCTCACCTTTGCCTAGAAATAAATAGTTTCCTAATCCTATAGATTTTGCAACTAAGGCTAAGGAAGGTTCACATACAACCTTAGCCCTAATCTTAGTCAACTCTCCTTCTGGGTAAAATGGATACTTATTGTAAAGATATTGACTAACTACAAGGTTAAGTACTGCATCCCCTAAAAATTCAAGTCTTTCATTGCATTTACTAATATGAAGCTTGTGTTCATTGGCATATGAACTATGAGTCAACGCAGTTTCAAGCAGCTCCAAATCTTCAAAATAATAATCTAAATTCTCCTGTAGCGAATTTAAATTGTTTCTATTTTCACTAGTATCCTTCACAAATATTCCCCCACATTAGTTATCGTCTTCTTCCCCTAACAATTCCTTAATATAATTTATGGCATCTCCTACGGTCTTTATATTTTCCGCATCGTCGTCACCAATTTCTAAATCAAATTCGTCTTCCAATGCCATAACAAGCTCCACTAGATCCAATGAATCGGCATTTAAATCATCCTTAAAAGATGTTTCCTTTGAAATTTCATCTTCACTAATATTAAATTGTGATGATATGATTCCTATTATTTTTTTAGCAAACATAATACCCTCCTAAATTAAATATTTATTTCTTACTTATTTATATTTTCTTCAATTGTTTTGATAACATCCTTTTCTATAAATCCTATCAATTGTTTTATACCATTCTTAAATGCGTAGGCATCTGAGCTTCCATGAGCCTTCACTATAGGTTTTTTAGTCCCTAAAAGAGGTGCTCCACCATATTCCCTATAATCCATCAATTTCTTTAATTCCCTTAGCTGCGGCTTTAACAATGCGGCTCCCAACTTTGATTTTGTATTGGACATAAGTGATTCCTTTAACATAGAAAATATTGAAATAGCCATCCCCTCTGTTAACTTGAGTACTACATTTCCTACAAAACCATCTGCTACAATTATATCTGCCTCTCCCAAAGGAAGATTTCTACCTTCGATGTTTCCAATGAAATTGATATTTTCATCCTTTAACAATTCAAAGGCATCTTTTACCAATTGATTTCCTTTTCCTTCTTCAGTTCCAATATTCACTAGCCCAACCTTAGGATTATTTTTTCCTAAAACATTTTCCATATATATGGATCCCATTATTCCAAATTGCTTAAGATATTCCGGCTTACAATCTACATTTGCACCTGCATCCACTAATAAGGAAATACCCTTTGTCGTTGGATAAACTGATGTTAGGGCAGCTCTTTCAATGCCTTGAATTCTCTTTACTATAAATAACCCACCTGCCAATATGGCGCCTGTACTTCCGGCAGAAATAAAGCCATCACCTAATCCTTCTGTTAATGCCTTCATACCAACTACCATAGAACTTTCTTTTTTTCTTCTGATAGCAAGAGCAGGATCTTCTTCGTTAGTTATTATATCCTTTGCATCTAGTGTTTCTATAGCGCCTTCAGAGTATGTATATTTTGATAGTTCATTTTTTATCATTTCCTCTTTACCCACTATCAAGGCATTTATTTTATACTCATTTACGGCATCAACACAGCCTTTGACTATTTCTACTGGTGAATTGTCTCCTCCCATGCCATCTACAATTATTTTCATCTTACCCCTCCTACACACTACTGATTTTTAATATATATTAATGTAGGTAAAAAATCAATGTTTTTAGCTCATGTAAGAAAAAAAGATAGTGAAGTTACTCACTATCTTTCTCTTATTCAACTACAATAACTTCTCTGTTCTTGTAATAGCCACAGTTTGGACAAACTCTATGTGGTTGTTTTGGCTCATGACATTGTGGACATTCTACAACAGTAGCTTTATTTAGTCTATAAGAAGAAGCTCTTCTCTTATTTTTTCTCGCTTTAGAAGTTTTTCTTTTTGGTACTGCCATCAAAAACACCTCCTTATTTCTTAGGAAAAAGTTCCTTTAACTTTTCCAATCTTGGGTCAATTGTATTTCCCATACAATCGCAGGATTGGTTATTTAAGTCTACACCACATATTGGGCACAATCCCTTGCAATCTTCGCTGCAAAGTATCTTCATAGGTAGGGAACTAACAACTTGACTCCAAATATATTTCTTAAGGTCTAAAAGATTATTTTCAAAATAAATAATCTCATCTGATTCGTCCTCATCATTAAACTTCCCCTTAATATCTTTCAGTTTCCCTGATAACACGGTAGAAAAATCAGTAACTATAGGTTTTAGACACCTATCACAATTAGCTTCAAATCTATAAATTATATTACAATTAAGCTGAAGCTCACTGTCTACCTTAAAAATTGTACCATTAAATCTAATGGGATTTAGAATATTGATATCAATACCATCATTTATAGGTTCACTATCCAGTCCTCCTTCAAATTGGTATGTAATATCATGACTATCAAGAAAACTTGTTAAATCGTATAACATATATTCACCTCATAAACTACCAAACATTATTATATACAAGGAGGCTTCTTTTTGTCAAGAATTATCTATTATTTACTAGCCCTAATGTATCTCTAGCAATCATTAATTCTTCATTAGTTGGGATAACCATGATAGTAGTACCAGTTAAACCCCTACTTACGATAGCTTCTTCTCCTCTTACATTATTTAGCTCTTTGTCAATAATTATACCTAAGCACTCTAATCCATCACAAATTCTCTCTCTAATTGTATTGGAGTTTTCTCCTATACCAGCTGTAAATACCAATACATCTATACGACACATTTGTGCAGCATAAGCTGCTATATATTTAGTAACCTTATTGCAGAATACATCTAAGGCCAATTTTGCTCTTTCGTTACCTTCCTTCTCTGCAATTTCCAAATCTCTAAAATCACTGCTTATGCCAGAAACGCCTAATACTCCAGATTTTTTATTTAACATATTATTTACATCATCAAATGTCATATTTTCTTTTTCCATTATAAATGGAATTATAGCAGGGTCAATATCCCCGGATCTTGTTCCCATAGCTAACCCTTCTAGAGGAGTAAAGCCCATACTTGTATCTATAGACTTTCCACCTTGAACTGCAGTGACACTAGATCCATTTCCTAAGTGACAAGTCACTATATTCAAATCTTTTATATCTTTTCCTAGTATTTCCGCAGCTCTTTGAGAAACATATTTATGAGATGTACCGTGGAAGCCATATCTTCTTATTTTATATTTTTCATAATATTCATATGGAATTGCATATATAAAGTTTTCTGCAGGTATAGTTTGATGGAATGCCGTATCAAATACTGCTACCATTGGAGTATGTGGCATCAATTCTCTACACGCATTTATTCCTATAATATTAGGAGGATTATGTAAAGGTGCTAAACTGATATTTTTTTCTAAAGCTTCCATGACTGCCCCATCAATAATAACTGATTCAGAAAAATCTTCCCCACCATGAACTACTCTATGTCCAACTGCTCCAATTTCATCCATTGAGCTTATTGCACCATATTCCTTATTGATAATAGATTCTAGAACCAATCTTAAAGCATCCTTATGATCCTTCATAGGCTCTTCTATAACGACTCTATCCTTTCCTGTAGTATCATGTTTAATCTTTGAGCCCTCTATCCCTATTCTTTCAACTAATCCTTTTGCCAGTACTATTTCCCCATTCATATCAATTAGCTGATACTTTAAGGAAGAACTACCGCAATTAATTACTAAAATCTTCATTATTCTACCTCCATTATCTTAATCTATAACAATAGTATTACAATTCCCTTAAAAAATCAACAATATAAATTTATTCCAATTGTTGATTTTATTTTATAAATTGATATATTATATATAAACAACTTTCAGGAGGATATTATGAAAGCAGTAGGTTTTATCACAGAATACAATCCATTTCACTATGGTCACAAATATCATTTGGAAAAATCTAAGGATTTAACAAATGCTACACATACTATTGCTGTTATGAGCGGTTCATTTGTTCAGAGAGGCGAGCCCTCCCTAATCGACAAATGGACCAAAGCTAAAATGGCAATAGATAACGGCGTAGATTTAGTAATAGAACTACCCTTCGTATATTCTGTTCAAAGTGCTGAACTGTTCGCCTATGGTGGTATCCGTATATTAGATGCAATGAATATAGTTGATTTTGTGGCATTTGGTGTCGAGAATGAAAATATAGAACAGCTTATTAAAATTTCTGATACCTTAATAGATGAGCCTGCTGAATTTTCTGTTTTACTTAGAAAATATTTAAGTCAAGGCCTATCCTTCTCTTCCTCGAGAAGCAGAGCAATAGAGGATTATCTACAGGAAAAAGGTACAGATGAAACAGCCTATAGTTCTATACTTAAAAAATCTAATAATATATTGGCTATAGAATACTTGAAAGCATTACATAGATTAAATTCCAAAATACAGCCAATAGCAATAAAAAGACAAGGTGATGACTACAACGATGTTGGAATTAAAAGCAATATTGCCTCTGCTACTGGTATTAGAAATAAAGTATTAAAGGACAAATTGGATTCAATCACCTCATATTTACCTGAAGCTTCTTATAAGTATTTAAAAGAATTTTATGACAAATATCAAACATTTAATTGTTTTAATAATTATAATCATATCTTTCAATATATTTTCAGAACAATAGATGCTGATTATTTAACTAATTTTATGGATATGGAAAATGGTCTTGAAAACAGAATTATTAGTATAAGCAAAAAATATTATGAAATAGAAAAAATAGTTGAAAAAATAGCTACTAAGAGATATCCTTCTACTAGAATTAAAAGAATATTTATCCATTTACTTAATGATTTGACGAAGGAAATAATTAAAGAAATATATAATAATCCCGTTGAATACATCAGAATTCTTGGCAGCAATAAAAAAGGTTTTGAAATTCTAAACGAAATAAAAGCAAATACAAATTTATCTATAATCACTAAATTTTCAGATTTTGAAAAACTAAATAACGAATCCATTAATCTGATGTTAAATATAGAAAAAAAAGCTACTGACTTGTATTACCTAGGAATTGAAAAACAAAATCCTTTAGTAAAAATGGACTATTTAACATCTCCATATATTAAATAAATTTACTCCTCTTCGCATATAGATATATAAGAAATCTCTAGAAAGAAGGAGTATTTTTTATGAACAAGAAAAAAAACCTCATAATTTCAGTATTGTTACTGCTTATAATGATTCAAATCATAAAAGACCCTAGTAAAAGTATTTTAAGCGCTGGCGAAGGTCTGAACCTATGGTTCAATATTCTTGTACCTTCATTGTTTCCATTTATATTTATATCCGACTTATTAGTTTCATTTGGCTTATTGGATTATACAGCTAAATACTTGGAGCCTATTATGCGTCCTGTTTTTAACGTATCCGGAGTTGGCATTTTCCCTTTTTCTATGAGTATGCTATCCGGATATCCTGTAGGCGCTAGATTGACCTCTAAACTGCGCACTCAAAAGATGATATCCAGAGATGAGGGTAATAGATTGATCAGTTTTTCATCGACCTCAGGGCCTCTCTTCATTCTAGGTGCAGTCTTGATTGGTATGGTCAATGCTCCAGAACTATCTCTATTGATGATAGTTCCACATTATATTGGTGCATTAACTATTGGATTTATATTTAGATTTTATAGAAAAAACAACAAGTCCTGTGTTAGTAGTGATTTATCTTCAAAGGCCAATTTATTTAATAAGGATAAATCAGAACCAATTGGTACAACAATTTCAAAATCACTAAGTGATAGCTTGGATTCAATAATTGTTGTAGGCGGATTTGTCGTTATTTATTCTGTTATAATAGATATAGTTATTTCATCATCTTTATTTAATTTAATCATAGGAGAGCTTTCTAGAATTCTATCAATTGATGAGAACATCTTAAAGGGAATAACAGCAGGAATTATTGAACTAACAAAAGGTTGTAGTATTATATCAAAATTGGATATAGCGTTAATAACAAAAATTATGCTTCTGAATTTCACCATTGGATGGGCTGGTTTTTCAATCCACAGCCAAGCAATCAGCTTCATTAGTAAAACCGATATCAGTTCTAAAATTTATTTGATATCTAAATTCTTTCATGGATTATTTTCAGTACTCTATACATATATAATGTATCTTTCATTTTACAAAGGTAAGATAGAACCAGCCTTTAATCCGATACCTTTTGTTGAAACTTCGAATTTAAAGAGCTGGCTATATCTAATAACCAGCTCCACAAAATTAGTATGTAGTTTATTCGTATTTTTAACTCTCCTAGGTATTTTTGTCTTTCAACTACGTAAAGAGTTTAGTCGTTCCCTCTAAGCTCTTTTCTGTTTTCATTAAGTAACTGTATTATTTCCTTTAAATTCTCCTGAGTTTCTAATAAAAGGTTGTCCGCATATTCCATTGCACCTATTCTTATTTCTTTAGCATTGTTCTGTGCCCTTGTTATCAATTCTTCAGCTCTCGATTTTGCTATTTTTATAATTTCCTCTTCATCCACTAATTCCTTTAACTTGTCTTCGGCTTCGTTCAATAAATTATCAGCATCATTCTGTGCCTCTGCCAATATTCTTTGTCTTTCTTCCTTAATCCAAGCAGCCTGTTTAATTTCATCAGGAAGCTTTATCCTAATTTCCTTAATAATATCCAACAGCTCTTCCTTATCAACCATGACCTTGTTGCTAAAAGGTAGGCCTGACCCAGCTTCAACTATATCTTCAATTTCATCAATTAGACTTAAAATATCCATAATCTAGTGTCCTCCTTCAATTTTGTTTTTTAAAGCATCTTCAACAACTTTGGGAACAAAGCAAGAAACATTACCATCTAAAAATGCTACTTCTTTTACTATACTAGAGCTTAAAAAAGAATACTTTGAACTTGAAACCATAAAAAATGTTTCCAATTCACTATAAAGCTTTTTATTTGCAAGAGCCATTTGCATTTCATATTCAAAGTCAGAAACTGCTCGTAAGCCTTTAATTACAATGTCTATATTATGCAATTTAGCATAATCAATTAACAATCCGCTAAAGGTATCTATTTCTACATTGGGTAAATGTTGAGTAGTATCTCTCAACAACTTTATCCTTTCTTCAGTTGTGAAAACACCTTTTTTTGAACTGTTTTTTAGTACAGCTACAGTTACCTCTTCAAATTTTTCAGCACATCTATTTATAATATCTAAATGTCCATATGTTACCGGGTCAAAACTTCCAGGATATAAAACCTTCATTCATACACCTCTTTATTCTTGTAAAATGATAAGAATTTGCTACCATAATTTCTTATATCGTATCTTATAAAACTATTAATTCCGTTATCCAAAACTAGTCCTTTTTCATGCTCTATTATGATTATACCATCTTCGGATAGCAGCTCACTTTTTGAAATTGATTCAATAGCCTGAAACAAAAGCTTATGATTCCTAAAGGGAGGATCTAGATATATATAATCAAATTTTACATCTTTTCCTTTAAAATAGTTCAAAGCACTTAATGCATCCCTATTTAGCACAATACTTTTGTCCCTTAATTTCGTATGTATTAGATTTTCCGTAATTACATTTATACTATCGCTCGAAATATCAACAAAATATGCGACCTTAGAACCCCTGCTTAGAAACTCAATACCTATACCTCCTGAACCGCTAAATAAATCCAATACAACTGCTTCTATTTTGATTGGACTCAATATATTGAATAGGGATTCCTTTATTCTATCCTCTGTTGGTCTTACTTCACGCCCCTTTGGGGCCTTTAACTTGTGTCCCTTTCGTTCACCAGAAATAATTCTCAAGTAAATCTTTCCTTTCCTGATAAAGAATATTTTATCATATTTATTAGTATAATAAAACTTTAATAATCTAATTCATCTCTATTTTTATTAAACATCTCACTGATTATCAAATTCAACTGTTTATATTCTTCATTGTATATCAAATTGTTTTCAATGATTTTTTGAGCATCTTTTTGAGCTACCTTAAGAATATTTATATCGTTTATTAAATTAGCTATTTTAAGTTCCGGAAGCCCGTGCTGTTTAGTCCCAAAGAATTCACCAGGTCCTCGCAATTCTAAATCTTTTTCAGAAATCTTAAATCCATCTGAGGATGATTGTAAAATCCTCATTCTCTCTCGGGATATTGGACTCATACTTTCATTTATCAATATACAATAGGATTGGTACTCACCTCTGCCTACTCTACCTCTAAGTTGGTGAAGTTGAGCCAGCCCAAATCTTTCAGCATTAAATATCACCATAATATTGGCATTGGGTACATTTACACCAACCTCAATAACTGTAGTGGATACCAATATCTGTATTTCATTTTCTTTAAATCTTTTCATTATCTCATCTTTTTCCTTTGAAGCCATTCTACCATGCAAAATACCTAATTTAAATTTAGTAAATATTTCATCCCTTAGATAACTGTATAGTTCTTCAGCAGAATTAATATCTAAGGATTCTGTTTCCTCGATTAAAGGACATACTATATATGCTTGTCTTCCTTCATTCACCTGTTTCTCAATAAACTTATAAACTCTTTCCTTCATATTTTTATCTACGGCATAAGTTTTGATTTCCTTTCTTCCCGGAGGAAGCTCATCTATAATGGATATATCCAAATCTCCATATAGAATCAAGGCAAGAGTCCTTGGTATAGGGGTTGCAGTCATAACCAGTACATCAGGTGTCATACCCTTCTGACTCAATATAGCCCTTTGCTTTACCCCAAATCTATGCTGTTCATCCGTAATTACCAGACCCAGCCTGTTAAACTCAACATTCTCCTGTATTATAGCATGAGTCCCTACTACAATATCAATTCTACCTGTCTTTAGGTCTTCAAGTACCTGTTCCTTCTTTTTTGAGTTTAAGCTACCTACTAACAATTCACATCTTATATCATATTTACCTAAAATATTAGAAATAGAATCATAATGTTGCGTTGCCAATATTTCCGTTGGAGCCATCATTGCCGCCTGATAACCAGAAAGTACTGCTTTATACATACTAACAACACCTACGATAGTCTTACCTGAACCAACATCACCTTGAACAAGTCTGTTCATTTGATGTTTATCTTCCATATCAGCAACTATTTCTTTTATAACATTATGCTGAGCACTGGTCAATTTGAAGGGAAGACTATCTATAAAATCATTTACTTCTTCTTTATGAGGAAATTGAATACCTTTATTATCTGTAGTCTTATTTTTTATATTTAAAAGACCTAATTGTAAAGCCAATAGTTCTTCATAGGCTAAGGTTTTTCTAGCTCTTTCTTTGCTAGCTTTATCCCTGGGAAAATGAATGTTGTACAAAGCTTCATGTATGTCCATGAGATTATACTTCTTCAATATATCATATGGCAATGGCTCCTGTACATATTTAAGATATTCTTCTAATACATTTTTGATTGCAGACATCATCTCTAAATTTGTTAGTCCTTGAGTTAAAGGATAGATAGGTATAATCCTTCCAATTTTATTCTTTTCACTGGGGCTTTCAAATACAGGGTTCATAATCTGATATTCCATGCCAATTTTGTTAAATTTGCCATTAACTATGTATCTTTCACCAATTTTAAATCTATTTCTTAGAAAGTTCTGATTAAAATATACTAGATTTCCTATACCACTTATATCTTTAAATGGAATTTTTAAAATAGACAGATTTTTTCTTATTCTATTAATAACAGCAGGACCTGTGATTTCAATTTCTAAAGAAATCTTTTCATTTTTTATACCCTCTTTTAGAGTTTTAAAATTTGACCTATCCTCATAATCCTTTGGAACAAAGTATATCAAATCTTTAATAGTTTTAATATTTAATCTTCTCAATTTATAGGTTCTTTTAGGTCCAATGCCCTTTACATATTGTACATCAAGATTTAACTTTTCCATATATCCTCCTATTTATTTATGTCGGCTACGTTAGCTAAACCGAAGAGATTTAGACTTCCGACATCATAAATAACCCTACCATAGGTAGGGTTATTCTATAGAGATTATATAATAGTATAATGGCTGACCACCATATATCACTTCAATATCCAAATCATCAAATTCTTCTTCTAATCTTTCAGCTAAAATATTCGAATATTCTTCTTCAATATCTTGTCCATAAAAAATAGTAATAATAGAAGAATCCTCTTTATTTATTTTACGAATTAATTCCATAGTTACATCATTTGCATCATTTCCTGATGATAAAATTTCCTTATCAGATAAACCTATTATATCTCCTTTTTTTATCTGTGTACTATTAAGTTCAGTATCTCTTACAGCAAAGGTTACCTGTCCGGTAACTACATTTTCAATGCTTTCTGTCATTACCTTTATATTTTCTTCTAGATTTAAATCTGCATTAAAAGTCAATAAAGCAACAATTCCCTGTGGAATAGTCCTTGTTGGTAAAACAGTGATATTTCTTTTGCTTAAATTCTTTGTCTGCTCTGCCGCCAATATTATATTGCCATTGTTTGGAAGAATAATAACCTGCTTTCCACTTGTTTTTTCAATGGCATTTAATAAATCTTCTGTACTTGGATTCATAGTCTGACCACCAGAAACTATTTCATCCACATTCAAATCTCTAAATACATCATCCAGCCCTTCCCCTACGGAAACAGAAATAAATGAATATTCCTTGTCAAAGGTCTTTTCAAGATTATTATTTTCTTTTCTAAAATTTTTCAGCTCATCTTTTAACAAAACCTCTTCGTGTTGGTATCTCATGTTGTCTATTTTAATATCTTTTAGACTGCCTAGCTTAAGTGCCTTTTCCAATGCAACACCTGGGTTATTAGTATGAATATGAACCTTAATAATACCATCTCCGCCAACTACAAGCAACGAATCCCCAAGAACGGACAATTCATTTCTAAAGTGCTCAATATCATTATAATCGGTATTTATCATAAATTCTGTACAATAGCCAAATTTAATATCATCAGTATCAATATGCTCCCTCTTCTTAGGACTTTCTATATTTTCTCTAGCAACAACTTCTTCAATTATTTCCTCTATACCTGCTACAGCATTATAGAAGCCGATTATTAAATACATCAATCCCTTTCCACCAGCATCCACAACTCCAGCTTGTTTTAGAACAGGTAACATCTCAGGTGTCTTATCAAGAGTTTTATTGCCATGATCTATCACTCTATCAAGAAATTTTATTATATCCTTATCTTCTTTATATATTGACATTGCAAATTCGCCACATTCTCTTGCAACTGTCAAAATTGTTCCTTCCGTTGGCTTCATTACAGCCTTATATGCTGTATCAGCTGCCTGTTTAATGGATTCCGCAAGGGTTTTGACATCCATACTTTTCTTACCCCTAATTCCATTTGCAAAGCCCCTAAATAATTGTGACAATATAACTCCTGAATTACCTCTTGCACCCATCAGTGAACCCTGGCTAGCTGCCAAGGCAATTTTTGACACATCATTTTCTTCTGCACTTAAACCTTGCTTAATAGCTGACTTTACTGTTAGCAGCATATTGGTCCCCGTATCCCCATCAGGAACAGGAAAAACATTTAAGGAGTTAACCTCCTCTTTATTGATTTCAAGAAGTCTTGCCGCATTAGAAAGCCCCTTTTTTAGCAATACCCCATCTATAGTTTCTAATATCAAGTATAGTACCTCCCTAAATTATCTTTCTACTCTAATTCCCTGAACATTAACATTGATTCTGCCAACCTTTAGGCCAGTAAATTTTTCTATATTAAATCTAACCCTGTCAATAATATTCTCTGCTACAACAGATATTCTAACACCATATTCTAATATCACGTGTAAATCTATCGTCAATATATCATCTTTTGAATTAACCCGTATTCCTTTAGATAGATAATCTGATTTAAGTAATTCAAATAACCCATCAGTTGCATTCTTAGAAGCCATTCCGATAATA
>ENA-UOOK01000119-UOOK01000119.1-fermentation-metagenome-genome-assembly--contig:-NODE-119-length-88226-cov-23.859841_pt1 | contig 88226 bp, 74 predicted proteins | sample MGYA00245777_ERZ724023 | MGnify/ENA primary metagenome ERZ724023 (study PRJEB28704, sample SAMN03018312) | fermentation metagenome | biome: anthropogenic terrestrial biome; feature: soil; material...
CCGGCTTGAATATGAGTTCAAAATCACGGAAATTCCTTTATTTCAAGGCACTTTCACACTTTTATTTCTCGTCAATCCTTAGTGGTATAGAACAGGAAGCCACCTCTCGCGGGTATATTATTATGGTGGGGCAGAGCAATGAACAATACAACCGTGAGGTGCTTCTTTGTGAACGTTTTTTCAAACATAAGGTTTGCGGAGTAATTGTGTCACAGGCAAAAGACACCATGCGGTACGATCATTTTGAGAAACTCATTGATCATGGTATGCCGCTGGTCTTTTACGACCGCATTTGCACAGGCATAGATTGTAGTCGTGTTGTAGTCGATGACTACCAGGGGGCTTTCAATGCCGTCACTCACCTTATCGACACGGGGTGCCGTCGCATAGCATTCTTTGGTGCCCCGATGACACTTGAAATTTCCAAAAACCGCTATAACGGCTATCGTGATGCACTTTTGCGTCAGGGACTAAAGCCCGAGAATCGCTTTTATCGTATTTGCGACAATCGTGCCGATGCTGAGGCTATCACGCCAGAACTGCTTTCACAAGAGGAAATTCCCGATGCATTCTTTGCCGTAAACGATGATACGGCAATCGGAATCCTCTATACTGCCAAGCGCATGGGTTATCGAGTACCCGAGGATATATCTATATGTGGATTTACCAATGGTCAGCGTGCTGTGGCTTGTGACCCAATGCTTACAACCGTAGAGCAGCGTGGGGTGAACGTGGGGGAGGAAGCGGCCAATATACTCATAAACAAAGTGGAAGGTGGAAGTCCCATGGATAAGAACGAAAAGAAAATAGTACGTACCCGACTTATCATCAGAGGGACAACCCGATAGCAAAAAAACATACCACTATCAATTTTTTTCATGAGCCTAAAGATTTGTAAAGGGAGGAATAGACCTCTTTGAGATAATAATAAGTAATGTAAAAATAAATAACAATAAAACTTTTCCTCTATCGCTTTTCGTTCCAATTATTTTAGGATGTGGAGAGAGGAGGATTTTTTTGAATTATGAAACAGAAACCTGATTTGTCATTTTGGGGCTTGTGGAACCTAAGCTTTGGGTTTTTCGGCGTGCAAATTGCATATGCCCTACAGAGTGCTAACATTTCGCGAATCTTTGCTACTCTCGGAGCAGATCCGCACAGTTTGAGCTACTTCTGGATAATGCCACCACTTATGGGCATCATTGTTCAGCCAATTGTTGGTACGCTATCCGACCGCACTTGGACACGTTTGGGACGTCGCATACCCTATCTTGTGCTCGGAGCAGCCATTGCTGTATTGGTGATGTGCCTCTTGCCTAATGCTGGTTCTTTTGGTATGACCGTAGCTACGGCCATGATTTTCGGTTTGATTGCACTCATGTTTCTAGACACATCTCTTAATATGGCTATGCAACCGTTTAAGATGCTTGTAGGCGACATGGTCAATGAGAAGCAGAAAGCCAAGGGATATGCCATCCAAAGTTTTCTGTGCAATGCTGGTTCAGTTATGGGATTCATCTTCCCATTTGTTTTTGCACTAATTGGAATTGCCAATATTGCACCTAAGGGCATGGTGCCAGACACGGTGGTTTATAGCTTTTATGTGGGCGCTGCCATTCTTATTCTCTGTGTTATCTACTCCGTGATCAAGGTGAAGGAATGGCCTCCAAAGGAGTATGAGGAATATAATGGTGAAAAAGAAGAAGAAAAGTCGGAAAAAAAGAGTAGTGACAACTGGATTACACTTCTTCGCAAAGCTCCCTCCACTTTCTGGAAAGTGGGTCTTGTGCAATTTTTCTCTTGGTTTGCCCTGTTTTCCATGTGGGTATATATGGTACCCGCTGTGGCAGACCACCTGTACGGAACTACAGACAACACTTCTCATTCCTATGCCGATGCCGGTGACTGGGTAGGGATTCTGCAGGGAGTATACAACGGGGTAGCGGCCATTTTTGCTTTTCTTCTTCCCTTTATTTCAAAAAAATTCAGCCGTAAGGGAACCCATGCTTTATGCCTTCTGATGGGAGCCATAGGATTCCTTTCCTTTTACTTTATTAAGGATCCGCGTATGCTGGTCTTCCCCATGATCGGAGTGGGAATGGCATGGGCGGGGATCCTGGCCATGCCTTATTCCATCCTGGCGGGTGCCTTGCCGGCACACAAGATGGGTGTTTATATGGGCATTTTTAATTTTTTCATTACCATCCCTCAGATAATCAACGGTCTGGTAGGAGGGGTTATGGTTAAACACCTGTACGGAGGCAAAACCATCTTTGCCATGGTTTTCTCCGGGTTCTGTCTGCTGATTGCTGCTATCAGCGTTTTCTTTGTGGAAGACAGGGACGACCCGGTCCAGCTTGCTTTCAGAAAGAATAGAAAAATAGGATTATCTAATTAACTAAATAAATTATTAACTAACCTATATGTTTATGAAAAGACTGATGACTTTTTTGCTTGCGGTCACACTCTTCTCCTTAACTTCTGCTTACGCTCAGTATGAAGTAAGGGGAACGATCGTCGATGTTAACGGCGAAGCGGTGATTGCAGCTACGGTTCTGCAACAGGGAACCAGTTACGGTGTCACAACAGATCTGGACGGGCAGTTTACCCTTAAGGTACCATCTCCTGAAACCCTGTTGGAGATATCATACCTGGGGTATCAAACCTTAGTCGTTGCTGCCGGGAACGCAACCAGGATCGTTTTGCACGAAGATTCAGAACTTCTGGAAGAACTCGTGATCATTGGCTATGGAACTGTCAAAAAGAGCGACATGACAGGTTCGGTAGTGGCCATCAGGGCAGAAGAAGTGAATCGTGGTGCGGTGATTTCTCCGGACCAGATGCTGGTTGGAAAGGTTTCCGGACTGCGCATCACACCTGCCACAGGTCAGCCCGGATCTTCTGCTACCATCAGGATTCGAGGTGCCGCATCCTTAAATGCATCCAACGATCCTCTGATAGTGATTGACGGAGTTCCCGTAACCGGGGACGGCGGAGCCGGAATGGGCAATCCACTGGCTTCTGTTAACCCCAACGACATAGAAAGCTATACGATCCTGAAGGACGCTTCGGCAACGGCTATCTATGGCTCAAGGGCTTCCAACGGGGTTATCATTATAACCACCAAGAAAGGAACAGGAAGGGGTTTTAACGTCAGCTACAATTCCAGTTACTCGGTAAAACAGAACGCCTCTACCATCCAAATGATGACAGCCGATGAATACCGTGATTTCATGTCCACAACGTATCCCAATAACCAGATTATTCCAACCCTTCTGGGAACTGAGAGTACAGACTGGCAGAAAGAGATCTACAGGTTGTCCTTTAACACGGACCAGAACGTGAGTCTTTATGGGTCAACCCGTTATATGCCCTATCGTGTCAGCCTTGGATACAACCTGGACCAAGCCACCCTTAAGGTTGGTGACAACCAGAGGGCCAACCTGGACATTAGCCTGTCACCCAAGCTTTTTGATGAACACCTGACCATCAATGTGAATGCAAAAGGGATCTACCAGAAAACCAACTGGGCCCCCACCGGTGCCATTGGAAATGCCATGGCCTTCGACCCCACCAAGCCCGTGTATTTCAGAAAGCTCTACGGGAGCATAAACACATCAAAAGCTAACGGTTACTGGAACTGGTTCAATCCAGATGGCAGTGCCAACACCATGGCCAGTACCAACCCACTCTCAACCATGTATGACTATACCAACTTTAATTATACATTGCGTTCACTGGGTAACGTGCAGCTCGCCTATAAGGTTCATGGTTTAGAGGATCTGACGGCCAACGTGAACGCCGGTTATGACATAGCCCGTACAAGGGGAGAAAGGTATAACGCCCTGGGATCCATCTCTGCCATGCGTTCCAGCAATGACTTGTTTGTTAATTATGAAAATTACAACCTGAATACATTACTGGAAACTTACCTGAACTACAATCACGATTTCAGAAACAGTAACCTGGACGTGATGGCCGGTTATTCCTGGCAGCATAACTTTGTTCAGTATGATGAAGAACAATTCAGGAATACTGAACCGGATGGTCCGGGTGAACACTACTATACAGCACCCACCAATGCTAAGGAATATTACCTGATCTCTTTCTTCGGAAGGATCAATTATTCCATCGCTTCCAAATACCTGTTCACTGTTACCTTGCGTAACGATGCCTCGTCAAGGTTCAGCAAAACCAACCGGTGGGGCTTGTTCCCTTCGGCAGCCTTTGCCTGGAACATCGGCCAGGAGAATTTTCTGAAAAACAGTCAAGCCGTTTCGGCCCTGAAACTCCGTCTGGGCTGGGGCAAGACCGGACAACAGGACATAGGTTCTGATTACTATCCTTACCTGGCCCGTTATCTTTCCTCTTCTGCTATAGAAATGAGATACTTTATGGGTGACGGTTTCTATACCACACTGGCGCCCCTGGCTTACAACGCCAACCTGAAGTGGGAAACCACGGAAACCTACAACGTAGGTCTGGACTTCGGTTTTGCCAACGATCGCATTACCGGTAGTGCCGAGGCCTATTACCGCTACACTTACGATCTGTTGAATGTGATCTCCACGCCGCTTGGCTCCAACTTTGGCAACAGCATCATATCCAATATCGGGAACATGCAAAACAAGGGATTGGAGTTCACCCTGAACTTCGTACCTGTCCAGACTGCCGACATGCACTGGTCCATAGGCGGTAACTTAACCATTCAGGACACAAAAATAACAAAACTGACCACCCTGAAGACAGAAGGATACCTAGGGGTAACCACTGGATCCGGAATGGGAGGAACGGGTGGTTACAGTTCATTACATCGTGAAGGCTTTTCACCCTACACATTCTATATGTTCCAGCAATTGTACGACAACGGAGGCAATCCCGTTCAAAATGGACTTATAGACCGTGACGGAGACTGTGAAATAACCGACGCTGACCGCTACGTTACCGGTTTCAGTCCCACACCGGATGCTTTCTTTGGGATCAACACCCAGTTCCGTTACAAAAAATGGGACCTGGGACTTAACGGTCACGGTTCCATTGGCAACTACATTATCAACGGAGTGGCCATGGGATATTCCACATCCTACAGCGATGACTGGAACAAAGGTTATCTGAATAACGTAAGCAAACAATACCTGGTTAAAGGATGGACTGCTCCTTCTGAAAACAATCAGAAATATTCTGATATGTTTATCGAGAATGCTTCTTTCTTCCGCATAGACGATATTAACCTGGGTTATACGTTTGACAATCTGAAATTTGCCAAAAGCATACGTATAGCTGCCTCGGTACAGAACGTATATGTCTTTACCAAATACAGGGGATTGGATCCCGAGATCGTATCTTCGGACGGCGTAGACTTCAACATCATACCACGTCCCAGACTCTTTACCCTGCGTCTAAACATTAACTTTTAATACAAGGTAGATATGAAAAAGATATTGAAAAACAGTTTTCTGCTGGCGTCGGCACTCGTTTTCCTGCTGACCTCCTGTATCAACGACCTGGATACACTGCCACTGAATGAAACAGATGCTACCTCTGAGACCGCATACGCAGAGCCTTCCAGTTATTTGAACGGCTTATCCTACTTATATGGTTACTGGGCCCTGGTGAGCCAGAACGACATGGGATCACCGGATATTGCCGTAGCCGATGCCGGACAAAGCGAACTTACCCGTATGTACATGGTCCTGAACGAACTTTCAACGGATTCTTTCAAGATCATCTGGGGTGACAACTACATCGTGCCCATACAGTACCATCGCTGGACTTCGGCCGACAATGAAGCGATCATAGCAGTATATACCCGTTGTATGAAAGGCATAACCCTGGTCAATGAGTACCTTATCCAGACATCGGATGAAAAACTCAACGACAGGGGGCACTCTGCCGAACTTGCCACAGTGCACCAATACCGTGCAGAAGCCCGGTTCAACCGCGCTTTGTATTATTACCTTCTCATGGATCTTTTCGGAAATCCTCCATTTGCCCTTGAAGAGAACATTGGCGGGGAACTTCCCAAACAAATAGGAAGGGAAGCCCTCTATACATGGATTGAGGAAGAATTGCTTGACCTTGCCAACAGCGCCGACATGCCTGCAAAGGGCAATGTCATGTATCCCCGCGCTAGCAAGGGATCTGTCTGGGCAGTACTCGCCCGCATGTACCTGAATGCAGAAGTTTATACCGGTTCTGCACAATGGCAGAAAGCCAAAGATGCCGCCGCACAGGTTATTGGAATGGGATATGCCTTACATCCCAATTACCAGGAATTGTTCATGCAGGATAATACCACCAATGGAGCCATCCAGGAATTCATTGTTGGCGTTGTTTATGACAAGGACAACACGCAGAGCTGGGGAGGAACCACACACCTAGTATCGGCCACGCTCAGCTCAGATGCCAATACGGCCATCGCAAAGAACCTGGGCCTAACCGGAATGCTTAACCCTGAAACCTGGAACGGATACCATGTTGCCGATGATTTCGTACAACGTTTTGAACTATCGGGTGTACAATGGGGGGCAACTTCAGGATTCGGTTACGACCGTACAAACAGCGACAAGCGTGCCTTCTTCTACAACATCGGCTCAAGCAAGGATTTTGACAACACTACCACCGATACTGGCTGGAGGTGCTGGAAATTCACCGGTTTGTATTCCGACGGACATACGGTATCAGATGCCGAATCCAATTACAAGTTCTCTTCCATTGATTTTCCTGTATTTCGCCTGGCCGAAATGTTCCTGATCTTTGCCGAGGCCGATGCACGGTTGAACGGTGGCGTGGTGACCGATCCATTGGCTAAGGGATACATAAACCAGCTTCGCGAGCGGGCAGGAGTCGCCTCAAAGACACCTGAAACCATGGATTTGGACTGGCTGCTGGACGAACGTGCCCGTGAGCTGATGTGGGAAGGACATCGTAGAACCGACCTGATCCGTTACGGATATTTCACATCCATGGCATTTCCCTGGACCCTGAAGGGTGGGGTGCTGAACGGAAAAGTATCGTTACCGGAACACCGCAAAGTATATCCCATTATACTGAGCGATCTGAATGCGAACCCCAATCTGGTTCAGAATACAGGATACTAACATAAGAGGATTCAATAAATGATTACGATTATGAAATACACAAAATATATTACTATGTTGGTCGCCTCTGTGCTGGTTCTCGTTTCCTGTGACATCCAGATCGAGAAGGCATACCTGAATCCGGCCTCCGGATTCGAGGCACCGGTCTTGCTTTCACAAGCGCCGGTTGTTATCAACGAGGATAACAACAAAACAGAAAGCGTGACCTTCAACTGGTCCGGCGCTTCCTTTGGTCCGGCCGTACAGATAGAATATGCACTCTATGCAACGGCCAACTCCCAGACTGCCTTACTCGGGACGTCTTTTACCAACTCCTTGTCTGTAACAAAATCAGACCTGAATGGGGTGGTTGCCAACGATCTTGGAGTAGGGGTAAATGCAACGGCAAGCATCAGCGCCTACCTGGTAGCCAAAGTATATGGCACCAACGTGGAAAGCGTCACCTCAAACTCCGTTGCCTTTGATGTAACCACTTTTGCCGCAGCCTTGCGCGCACTCTACATGCCGGGCAATTACCAGGCCTGGAAAATTGAACAAGCCCCCGAATTCTGGGAAACAGACGGTGGAACCAACGTTTACAAGATCCTGGTGGACCTTGAAGACGGATCGGATCAATACTCCTACTTTAAGGTTACGGTAGCCCGCAACTGGTCCGATTTAAACTGGGGATACAATTTCCTGACACCTTCCTGGTATTGTCCCGAACAGTCCGACTCCAACCTTTCTGTTGACCTGACAGAGGGAAACATTTACATATTGACAGTCAACCGCGGCAAGATGACCATTGACAAAAAGCTTGTAAATAAAGTTGGTATCATCGGGGCTTTTGACGAAAGCGGCTGGAGTACAGATCTGGACATGGTTTACGATGAAGTTAACAACCTGTGGGTATCTCCCGCCATTACCTTCAGCGGGGATAAGAACTTCCTTATCCGCCTGAATGATAGCTGGGATGACAAGTACGGGACCAACAACGAAGCCAGCTCAAGTGTGACAGGCGGGGTGAATCTGGTAAAAGGCGGCGGGGACATTAATGTGCCATCTGCCGGGACCTATATCATGAAACTCCACGGTAACAGGACTCCTTTCGTTCTGGTAATGGAAAAACAGTAATTGATTAAAGAGACGCAATCATGAAAATACTTAAATATTTATTTGCTGCAGCCATCGTGAGCCTGTCAGCCGTCTCCTGCGAGGTGATCAGTGAAGACGCTTTTTCAACAGCGCCTGTACCTCCGGAAATGTATGCACATTCCGATATCCTGATGACCTCCAATACGATGGAAGAGTTTGTCAATTTTTCCTGGAAACCAGCACGTTTTCTGGGAGAAGGACTCAACTATGACCTGTATGCCAAATTCGAGGAATCAACAGCCAAACTGGCGACAACCGCCGAACTATACTACAGGGTACCAAAAAATGAGTTCAAGACGGCACTCTACAATGCCTTTCCCGGACTGCCCGAGAATGACACCTTTACCATGACATTCTATGTTTCGGTAACCAATGAGGCCGAAACATATGCTTCGGATCCGGTAACCCTGGACATTTATGCCTATGGTGATGCCGTTTCCCCTGAAATAACTGCCCTGGTAGAGTCCATTGTTCTGGATGTAACCGATCCCGCCGGCACACTGGAACTCCTAACCTGGGAACCGGCAAGGCTCGGATATAATGAAGAGGTCACCTACAACGTATCTATGAAATACGGTCAAGGAGACACTGTGGTGCTTGCCTCTGAGCTAAAAGAAACAAAGTTTGCCATATTGGTGGACGAACTTAACGAAGCCGCTGTTGCCGCAGGGGCGCCGGAAGCAGCTACCTCTAACCTGGATTTTATAATCAAAGCTTTCTCGGCCACATACACGAAGGGTGTTGTCTCCAACACGGCCACCATTGCAGTCACCACTTATATTGCAACATATCCCGAGTACATATACGTACCTGGCGAATACCAGGGCTGGGATCCCGCCTCGGCTCCAAAGATCAAACATTCCTCCGTTACAAAGGGAATGTATGAAGGGATGATAGACCTGAGCGTTGAAGGCGGAGGGGAAGTCGCATTCAAGTTCTCCCCTGTCCCGGCCTGGGAAGGTGACTTTGCCATAGACAACATAGAAAAAACCACTTTCGGCAACGGATATACCGCATTGACCGGTAAGGGAACAACCGGCGGTGACATAACCGCTCCTTCAGGTATGTATAACATCCTTCTGAATAAGAAGCTCAATACCCTGTACATGGTCCAGATCGAGACACTCAGCCTTATTGGATCTGCTCCTGTAGAAAGCAACGGATGGATCAATGATGTGGACATGGTTTACGATGCTGAAACTAAAACATTCTCTGCTATTACCAATATGCAGGAAGGAGAATTCAAGATCCGCGTGAACCACGACTGGACACATTCGGCCGGAGGAGCATTGAACAATGTAAGCTTTGGGAAGGGAGACAACCTCAGTTTTGACCGCACACCGGGTGAATACAAGGTAGTGCTGAACGTAGGTGTAAATCCCTATACCGTTACTTTCACTAATACAAGCTTCCCCGAGAAACTGTATGTGCCCGGAGGTCATCAGGGATGGAATCCCTCTACTGCACCGGTATTGAACGGAGATACCGAAGGACATTACCAGGGATTCGTGAATCTGACAGATATCTTCAAATTCACCAGTGCCCCAGACTGGGACCACACCAATTACGGCGGATCGTTTGAAGCCCTGGATACCAATCCCTCTGCAGGCAACCTTTCTGTTCCAGCTCCCGGGTATTATTTTCTGAAGGTTGATCTGACCACCATGAGTGCCACCGCAACCCTTATAGAAAGGGTAGGTGTGATTGGCAGCTTTACCGGCTGGGGAGAGGATGTGCCTATGACCTACAATGCAGAAACAAACCTGTGGACAGCCACAGGACTGCCATTCCCTGCCGGGACGGAATACAAATTCCGTATGAACAATGGCTGGGACATCAACTTTGGAGGCGATCCTGCCAACCTGGTTCAGGATGGAGCCAATTTGAAAGCAGACGCCGGTATGTATACCGTCATCCTGAGTCTGGCTACAACGCCTTACCATATGACCATTGAAAGAACGGGTGACCTGGAAACCACCTATGCCACGGAGGTAGTTGTTCCCGGAGATTATTCAGGCCATGCATGGAGTGCCACCGGCGATCCAAAGTTATTCGGTTCAGGCGATGGCACCTACAAAGGGGCCATCACCATGTACAATATGGAAAACGGATTCAAGATCGTGGAGAACGGGACCTGGATAGCAGGTCAGCTTGTTGCTGATACCGAATTCGAATTCACACTCTACACCGGAGATAACATGAAGTTGCCCAACGGAACGTATTTCTGGAGTGTGGATCTTCCCGATGCCAAAGCAGTAGCTACGCCTGTAACAGTGGTAGGATTGATTGGAAGTTTTGAAGGCAGTGCCTGGGGAACAGACTTGCCCATGGAATTCAATAACGAAAGCCTTACCTACTCGGTAAATGTAAATCTGGCCGCAGATAACGAATTCAAAATCCGCTTCAACAACAACTGGGACCTTAACCTGGGTGGTGACATTACGGCACTTACCCACAACGGTAATAACATAAAAGTTCAGGAAACCGGTACGTACCATATCGTTTTGGATATGGCCAACACTCCTTCGCTGACAATGACAAAGCAGTAAAACAATGAAAAAGAGCGCAATAATCCTATGCGCCCTTTTCCTGCTCTTTGCCTCTTGTCGCAAGGAACCTACTCCGGGGACAGATCCGGACAATGGAGCTTCGTTCTCCAGGGTCACGGACACTCCCCGGGCGTGGGATGGAAACAAGCGAGCTGATATAACCTATCAGCTCCTTGTTTATTCATTTGCAGATAAGGACGGAGACGGGTGGGGCGATTTTCAGGGACTTACAGACAAGCTGGAGTACATTGACCAGCTTGGAGCCACTGCCATATGGCTTTCACCCGTACATCCGGCCATGTCCTATCACGGTTATGATGTGAAGGATTACAGCAAACTGAATCCGGTTTACGGGACCATGGAAGGTTTTCAAGATTTTGTAAAGACAGCTCATCAAAAGGACATAAAGGTCTATCTGGATTATGTGATCAACCATACGGGCAGGGAACACTGGTGGTTTAGCCAGGCAATCCGTTCTTCCGACAATCCGTACCGTTCTTACTATATTTTTTCTGATGATCCCCGCTCTGATATCCGTGACGGCAAGATACCCATGATCAAAACAGAAGGGGAGTCGGGCTATGACAGCGGACAATGGTTCACCGTTTCCACAACAGGGGACAAAACGCTTTTATTTAAACTGGACTGGAGCAATCCGGCCCAGCCAAAGCTGACCGTTGCAGAAACAGTAACGGCTGATCAGGGCGATGATGCTCCAGCGGCTGAAAATGCCAAATATCTGTATTTCGGCGATGGCGTGCTTAGGCAGTTTTACGACAAAGGCGGGGGGCAGTACGAACTGGTGACCGATTATGCCTCGTCCTGGGGCTTTTTAATACGTACAAGCGCTACCCAATGGAACAACAAAACCAAATACGGGACACAAAGTAAAACGGCAGCCACGATCACTTACGGGAAACCTTTCGTGCTCTATACCAATGACAATCCCGACATTGTTTACGATCTGCAACTGCCGGGTTCAACCATGTTTCATTCCCATTTCTGGACCAACTGGTTTGCAGACCTGAACTACGGAGCCGTTGAAACGGCAGAGCAAAGTCCGGCTTTCAAAGCTATAGTGGATGATGCCAAAATCTGGATCGATGCAGGTGTTGACGGTTTTCGGCTAGATGCGGTAAAACACATTTACCACAATGAATTCTCCGATGAGAATCCGGAATTTCTCAAAAAATTCTACAAAGCTGTAAATGATTATTACAGGCAATCCAGAGATAACGATATTTATATGGTAGGAGAAGTTTTCTCGGGGTATGAACAGGTGGCTCCCTATTATAAAGGTCTGCCTGCCCTTTTTGAGTTCTCTTTCTGGCACCGGCTGCAGTGGGCACTGGAGCAGAACACAGGCTGTTATCTGACAAAAGACATTCTTAGCTATCAGAACCTTTACAAACAATACAGGCCGGACTACATACGGGCTACCAAACTGTCCAATCACGATGAAAACCGCGCCCGTTCAGACCTGGGAGGTTCATTGGCCAAAACAAAGCTGGCCGGGGCCATACTGCTGACCGCCCCGGGATCGCCCTATGTATATTACGGGGAAGAAATGGGCTACATCGGGACAAAAACACGTGGTGACCTTTACGTTAGGAGCCCTATGTACTGGGGAGACAGCTACACCACCAGTTATACAGACGAGGTAGACGCCGCACTGGCTCCGGCAGTGGGAACCGTTCTTACTCAGAAGGCCGACACAGCATCTGTACTGAACGTTTACCGCAAATTTTCCAGGGCCAGGAATACCTATCCGGCGCTGGCATCCGGGACCATGACGGAACACCCTTTGTACAATGACAAAGCGTTTTCTGCCTATTCCCAGCTGGCTGCCTGGTACCTTTCAGGGAGTGGTGAAAAAATGCTTGTTTTGCATAACCTGGGGAAAGACCAGGTTACATTTAACCTTGATGATGCGCTGGATCATGCGGCAGTTACCTTGGGCAATGTATATATGCAGAAAGAAAAGGAAGAATACAAGGTGAAGATGGATGCATATTCTTCCATTGTTTTCGTACTAAAATAATGCAACCATGAGAAATATTTTCTGTTTGATCCTGACGGGGATCCTTGCCATAATACAGGCATGCTCGCCTTCCCTTGCAAGGAAACCTGTCTTTGATGTACTGGAGCCGGCATCAGTCCTTACTCTGGAACAGGACACGACCATTGTGCTTGTGAGGGATTATTTCCCGTCACTCGATAAAATTGACCGGACCGAATCACCTCACCTGAAGGTGGTACCTTACCCCGGGCAGGATACAGTTATGCTTATCCTGCGGGAGGATACCCCCCTAATGACTGTTCTGCATGTTTTCAGCAAAGGTCAGGCTGGAAACATCCCGGTCAGGAAAATGACCGCCTGCACCGAATCAAGTCCCCGGCTGGCCGTTTTTCCATCATTGCCCGATACTGATGCGCTATGCACCATCCGGCTTGAAAACGGTCCTGCCACACTGTACCTCTTCTGGCAGAACAGCTTGGTACAGGCTGTACGTATCACAGATTCATACAATGTTCTGTTGCCTGGATTTACTGCCTTAATGGACAGGTCCTGGATTCGGATTTATGCCTTTAACGATAATGGACATTCAAACGACCTGCTCATTCCCCTGGAAAAAGGTCGGCCTGTTCTGAGGCAGGACCAGATCAGTCGCAGCGATAAACAGGCACAGATCATGTATCAGGTGTTTGTAGACCGTTTCTACAACGGAAATCCTTCAAATGATCGCAGGATCAATTCACCTGAAGTACATCCCAGGGTAGATTACCACGGGGGAGACCTGGAGGGGGTGGTTCTCAAGATAAAGGAAGGTTTTTTCAGGGAACTGGGCATCACTACCATCTGGCTCTCGCCCATCACACAGAATCCTTACGACGCCTGGGGACAGATAGAGGACCCCAAGACCAGATTCAGCGGGTACCACGGCTACTGGCCACTTTATATAACAAAAGTAGATGAGCGTTTTGGAAATGAGCAGGTCCTTGAAGAATTGCTGGACAGGGCCCATAATGATAACATGAACGTTATCCTGGACCATGTAGCCAACCACATGCATATAAACAGTCCTACTTTACAGGAACATCCGGACTGGGTGACTTCTCCTGTAACACCCGACGGGCGTCCCAATTTTGAATTATGGGATGAATTCAGGCTCACCACATGGTTTGACAAACATATCCCCAAATTTGACTTTTCCAGGCAGGATGTATGCCAGGCTTTGTCGGATTCGGCCCTATTCTGGCTGCAGCATTTTGATATCGACGGATTTCGCCACGATGCCACCAAACACATAGACAAACTGTTCTGGAGGACACTTACCCGGAAGATCGTAAAGGAATTTCCGGAAAGACCTGTTATCCAGCTGGGGGAAACATATGGCACGCCTTCATTGATAGGTGATTACGTAAAAAAAGGAATGCTTGATGGCCAGTTTGATTTCAATCTTTATTATGCTTTTTTAAATGCCACAGTGGATCCTGAAGGGTCTTTCATAAATTTGTGGCATGAATTGGAAACAGGCCTGATGCAATACGGATACCATAACCTTATGGGTAATATCAGCGGGAACCACGATATGGCAAGGTATATATCGCTAGCCGGAGGAGCCCTGGACAGGAACGAGAACCACAAACTGGCGGGCTGGAAACGAAATATCGGAACAGGAGATCCCGATTCCTACTATTACCTGGCCATGCTGCATGCCTTCAATATGACCTTGCCCGGTATTCCCTGCATATATTACGGAGACGAGATAGGAATGCCCGGTGCAAACGATCCTGACAACCGCAGGATGATGGTTTTTGAGGGCTATGCCTCACAGCAGCTTTTGCTCAGGGAACGTGTCAAGCGGTTGACATCGCTCCGCAGAACAAACCTTGCGCTGCTTTACGGCGATTTGTTCCCTCTTCATACAAGCACGAATGTTCTGGCCTATGTACGCATTTATATGGGAAAAGCCGTTGTGGTCTGTCTGAACAAAGGCAGCGAATTTTTTGATATGCGTTCCCTAAGGTTGCCTTTTGACCTGAATCCGGAAGCAATGATCCCGTATATGGGAGAGACTGTGGTTGCTCCAAAAGGTTTCACGATTATGGTAATTGAATGACAACTGAAAAATGAAAAAGACACTGATAATTCTTAGCTTTATGACGATCTTAGCAGGTGGTTGCACGTCCCGGGCGCAACAGGAAATCCATCCCCAATGGATCCGCAATGCCGCAATTTACGAAGTCAACACACGACAGATAACTCCGGAGGGCACATTCAGTGCATTATCCGGCCTGTTACCCGGTTTAAGGGAAATGGGCGTGGATGTATTGTGGTTTATGCCCATTTATCCCATAGGCAGCCAGGGCAGGAAAGGAACGCTGGGTTCCTATTACTCCATAAAGGATTACGGGGCTGTGAATCCTGAATTCGGGACACTGGATGATTTCTCCCGCCTGGTGGAACAGGCACACGGACTGGGCATGAAAGTCATCCTGGATTGGGTTGCAGCCCATACATCCCGTGATGCCGTATGGCTGGACCAGGAAGACTGGTATATCAGAAGACCGGACGGAACGCCGGAATTCCTCTACGACTGGTCCGACGTGGCACGTCTCAACTATCAGAGCCAGCCCATGCGTCAGGCAATGCTCGAAAAAATGCTTTTCTGGCTGGAAGAGGTAAATGTTGATGGATTCCGTTGTGATATGGCCGACCTAAGCCCCGTGGATTTCTGGGAGTGGGCTGTACCCCAACTACGTAAGGCCAAACCGGATATTTTTATGCTGGCCGAGTCGGAGAATCCGGTCAATACCCAGAAAGCCTTTAATGCCTATTATGCCTGGAAACTGCACCACACCATGAACAGTGTCGCAAAGGGAGAGAAGAATGCAGACAGCCTGAGGCTATGTCTGGACCAGATGGCCCGTGATTTCGGCCGCAATCCTATCCCCTTGCTTTTTACCTCCAACCACGATGAAAATTCCTGGAGTGGTACCGAGTTTGAACGGATGGGAGAAGCTGTTTTTCAAATGGCGGCATTCTCCTTTGTGCTGCCCGGGGTTCCTTTGATATATACAGGACAGGAAGTGGGCAACACAAAACGCCTTGCTTTTTTTGAGAAAGATACCCTGCAGCCACACCAAAGTGAGCTGTTTACAGATTTTTACTCCCGTCTTATTACATTCCGCAAGGCCTCCCATGCCCTGCAAGTGCCTCCTTACGGCGGTCTATTACAAGAAGTACCCCATTCAGGCCCCTCCTGCCTCTTTGCATTTACCCGCGAAGCTGAAGGTAACCAAGTGCTTGCACTGTTCAATTTTTCCAGCCAGCCGGTTTCTTTCCAGCTGACCGGCTCTCAGACAGAAGGCACATACACAGACTGGAATGGTGCAGACCAATATTCTATTGATGCGCGCTTGAACTGGGATCTTGAACCATACGGATACCGACTACTCACATTAGAATGATGCTATGAAACGGACTTTGTTAATACTGACAGCCCTTTTGGCAACGATAACCACAGCCAGTGCAATGAAAACCCCCAAACCTGAAGTGTACCGTATTGAACCTCCTTGCTGGTGGACGGGCATGGAAACACCGCTGCAGCTGATGGTCTATGGATCTTCGCTGGGAGAGGGGAGCGTAAGTTGCCCGGACGGGGGCATAATAATTGACGCAATTCACAAAGCAGACAGTCCCAACTACCTGTTCCTGGATATAACCATCCCAGCGGGTGCCCGTGCCGGCGACTACACATTCCAATGGACAAACGGCAGGCAGAAACTGAGTTTTGTCTATACCCTGCATGAAAGGACAGCGGGTTCGGCCAGGCGGTCCGGACTTTCTCCCTCGGATGTGCTTTACCTGCTTATGCCTGACCGGTTTATTAACGCAGATCCAGACAACGATTCCACTCCCTGCACGGCTGAAAAAGCGAATCCTCAAGATGATTACGGGCGCATGGGCGGGGACCTGGAAGGGATCCGCATGAGTCTGGATTATCTTTCAGAGCTTGGGGTTACATCTGTCTGGCCCACCCCGGTTACCCTGGATAACGAACCGGCAGCGTCGTACCACGGTTACGCCTGTGCCGATTATTATCAGATTGACCCACGCCTGGGAACCAATGAGTCGTACAGGGAACTGACCAGGGAAGCAGCAGCCAGAGGCATATCATTCCTGCAGGATATTGTTCCCAACCATTGCGGCACAGCCCACTGGTGGATGAAAGACCTTCCTTATAAGGACTGGATTCACGTTTTTGATACTTTTACGCGATCCAATTATGCCATGACTACGCATATGGATCCCCACGCAGCGGACGTTGACCGCGCTTTGTGTGTACAGGGTTGGTTTGACAACTCCATGCCCGATATGAATCTGAAAAATCCGTTTTTATTACAATATTTTATCCAGGTAACCGTCTGGTGGATGGAATATGCCAGCCTGGCTGGAGTCAGGATAGATACGTATCCCTATTCAGATGAGAAAGCCATCTCTTCCTACACGGCTGCCCTGAGAAAGGAATACCCCAATGCAACCGTGCTGGCCGAATGCTGGTTCAACCATCCCCAGCAGGTATCCTACTGGGAGCGGGGACCCTGGCCCAGCGGCCCTACGGTGATGGATTTTCCCCTGATGGGAGAAATTTCTCACGCTTTCAGAGAGGATACTAATCCCGGGTGGGGACAGGGTATGGTCCGGCTTTATAACGTGATTTCCAACGATTTCTTATATAAAAATCCCAACGAACTGCTGGTTTTTGGCGAGAATCATGATGTCAACCGCTTGTACGAGATGCTGGGCCGCAATCCGGAAAAATTGAAGATGGCCTATACTTTTCTTGCAACCACCCGTGGAATTCCTCAGATTTATTATGGGTCCGAGGTCCTTTTGGCTGCCCGCGACAGCCGAAAGCTGGGTCACGGAGAAGAAAGAATCCCCATGCCCTCCCGGGTGCTAACAGCAGCAGGCCGGGATCCTCTGGAAGAAAATGTATTCAGTTACATATCCCGGTTGCTAACCTGGAGGAAAACATCCCCGACTGTGCAAACAGGCAGGTTGCTTCATTTTCTGCCCCGGTACGATGAAAACATGTACGTATATTTCAGAATACTGGACAACGAATGTGTGATGGTGATGATCAATAACGGCAACCAATCCGTTCCGGTTGACTGGCCAAGGTATGCAGAAGGCCTCGGTAAAGCTTCGGTGGGAACTGAAGTAATGAGCGGCAGGGAAATTACAGTGGGTCAGCCCCTGGAGGTACCGGCTCAAACCGCAATTTTCTTTACCTTTGCGGGTATATGAGAAATGCGCTGACCTTACTATGCCTGATAATATTGTTACCTGCCTGTAAAAACGGGATAAAACGGATACCGGCAGATGATTTTCAGCTGGTACTCAGGGATATGTTTATGACAGACCTGATCCTGGAGCGCGACGGGACCTTAAACCGCCTGGCCGATTCCACCCTGGTCTATCCTCCAATCCTTGAAAAATCCGGCTATACTTCAGAACAGTTCCTGGCTACGATGGATTATTATTCAACCAGACCATCGCGTTTCAAATCCATACTGGTCAGGCTGCGCAAATCCCTTGACCAGGAAAGGGAGCAGTTTAACGAACAATTGACTTACAAGGAACAACAGAAAGCACTAATAGAGCGTTTCAAGGGTTGGCTGAGCGATACCGTTCCCAACAGGCACGATCTGGTCCTTAAACAGTCGCTGCGGCAGATACTGCCTTACGATCCTGCCCGGGAACAAGTCTGGCGCATGGATAGGGATTCTTTGTTTAAAGAAAAACCGCTACGCGTTCTCCCGGTTATTGATACAATGTCCGGTCGCGATTCCATCCCGCTCTACCTGGATCGTCCCAAACCATTCAAACCCCGGGGACTGATTAACATCAAGCTGGATTGATATGGAAAAAAGGGTTTTTACCAGTCCGGTTTTTGGCCCGATACACAGCAGACGCCTTGGTTCCAGCCTGGGAATCAATCTAATGCCAGCATCCCGAAAGGTGTGCAATTTCAATTGTATTTATTGTGAATGCGGATGGAACCCGGAACCCCTGCAGCAGGGAAAAAAAGAGGGTTCCCTGATGCCCGGGCGTGATACCGTGGCCCTTGCCCTGGAAGAAAAGCTACGTATGCTGGCAAAAGAGGGGAAAGCTCCGGATGCGATAACTTTCTCGGGCAACGGAGAACCTACATTGCATCCCGATTTTTCAGGGATCGTACAGGATACAATGGCCCTGAAAAACAAGTGGAGCCCCGGCACAAAGGTTTGTGTGTTATCCAACTCGGCAAATCTGGACAAAAAAGGCGTTATGGAAGGGTTGATGCTATCCGATTTGAGGATCATGAAGATTGACTCGGCCATTGAAAAAACGCTCAGGTTAATTAACAATCCCGAAGGGGGTTATTCCCTGGAACGGACGGTGTCGCTGCTCAAAAGGTTCGGGGGTGATTTTACCCTGCAGACCTTGTTTCTGACCGGAAGTGTTGATGGAAAAATAGTGGATAATACAACGGCACAAGAGCTGGAAGCCTGGTACGATCTGGCAGAAGAACTTAAACCACGGCAGGTGATGCTTTACACCCTGGACAGGCAGACGCCGGCTCCCGGGTTACATAAGTGCCCGGCAGAAAAGCTTTATTCCATTGCCCGGGTGCTCAAAGACAAGGGAACAGACGTTATTATTGCAGGATAAGGGATTATGAGAACAGTCATCCAGCGGGTAAAGGAAGCCTCGGTCTTTATTGACGGAACCAGAAAAGCTGCCATTGGGGCGGGTTTGCTGATACTGGCCGGATTTGAACCATCCGACAGTGGGGAAGACCTGGATTGGATGGTGCGCAAGATCACGAATCTAAGAATTTTTGACGATTCCCGGGGCGTAATGAACCTATCTGTGATGCAGGCACGGGGGCAGTTGCTGGTGGTCAGCCAATTCACCCTGCATGCCTCTACGCGAAAAGGGAACCGTCCTTCCTACATAAAAGCGGCAGTGCCGGAAATTGCCGTACCGTTATATGAATCTTTTTGCATGAGGCTGGAAGATCTCTCCGGGATAGACGTCCAAACAGGGGTTTTTGGTGCAACAATGGAAGTGAAATTGACCAACGACGGTCCCGTTACAATTATCATAGACAGTAAAAACAAAGAATAATATGGAAAAGCTTAAACAGTGTTTCAGCTTTATTGACCTGACCACCCTGAACGCCACCGACACCCGGTCCAGGGGCAGGTTGTTTGCAGAGAATGTGAACCGGTTTGCCAGGGAATATCCCCAAATGCCTCATGTGGCTGCCATTTGTGTGTATCCTGCATTGATCCAGGCTGTCAGGGAAACCTTGCAGGTACCGGGTGTTTCCATAGCAGCGGTTGGAGGAGGTTTTCCTGCCTCACAAACTTTTTCCCGTATCAAGGAACTGGAGTGTGCCCTTTGTGTGGAACAAGGAGCAGACGAAGTGGATATTGTTTTGTCGCTGAATTATTTCTTTTCCGGAGAATATGAAATTGTTGCCACAGAGATAAGGAATATTCGCCAGGCTATAGGCAAGGGAACCCATCTGAAGGTCATCCTGGAAACCGGAGCCCTGAGAACAGAAGAGAATATCCGAAAAGCATCGTTTCTGGCCATGGAAAACGGGGCCGATTTCATAAAGACTTCCACAGGCAAAATGGAACCTGCCGCAACACCTTTTGCTGCCCGCATCATGTGCCAGTGCATAGCCGAGTATTACCAGCAGACGCACACCAGGGTAGGGTTCAAGCCGGCCGGTGGGATCGTGACTTCTGACCAGGCACTTGAATATTATGACATTGTAAACCAGATACTGGGACCAGAATGGTTGCATCCTTCGCTGTTCCGGATAGGAGCAAGCCGTCTTGCAAATAATTTATTGAAAGATATCTTTTCGCAAGATCTTGTGTTTTTTTAGTTTTTGTCTATCTTTGCAGACCCTGAGAAGAAACGCCCGGGTGGCGGAATTGGTAGACGCACTAGTTTCAGGGACTAGCGAGAGCAATCTTGTGCAGGTTCGAGTCCTGTTCCGGGCACCAAGAGCAGAAAAGAAATTTTCTGCTTTTTTTATTTTCTGACCAAGTGAAATGAAATCCTATTTACTCTATATTTGTGCTTCACGTCTGTAGATAGCATGAAAAAGTTTTATTCTTTCCTGTTGCTGGCCATAATTCTGGCAGGGTGCCGTTCGGAATCCCGAGTGAATCAGCTTTTTCTGTCTTCTGTTGACAGCATGATGAACCAGAACCCGGACATAGCCTATACTGCACTCAAGGATATATCCTGGGGGAAGATCAAGACACGGCGCAACAGGGCTTACTATGCCCTGCTGCTAACTCAGGCACGCCACAAGAACTTCATACCCCTGCGCAACGATTCCCTCATAAATGTTGCCGTGAACTATTTCAGGGGTCAGCGCGATCAGGAAAAATACGCCCGGGCCCTCCTCTATAAAGGCATTTGCATTGAAGAAATGAACGATCCCCAAAAGGCCATCGAGGTATACGCCGAGGCAGAAAAGGTAGCCCTTGGCACCACCGACTACCTGACCACCGGGCTTATCAACTCGCAGATGGCCTGGCTATATCAGGATATGTATATAGAAAACCAGGCGGATATTGAACGGTTTAAAAAAGCCAGGGAATACTTTCGCCTGGCAGGCCACAAGAAAAATGAATACTCGGTAACCAGCCTGTTGGGGCAAAAATACCGTTCCACTTCCCAGCTTGACAGTGCATACTATTATTTGGGAAACGCTTTGGAGATTGCCAGGGAAATGCAAGACAGTGTGGCTTTATTCCATAATTACTCTCTTTTGGCCAGTACTTACCTGATTGATGAGGACTACGTTCATGCTAAGGAATTTGCTTTGTACGTCATAAAGAATCATGGAAACATACCTATCCCTGACCAAACATTTCATTGTCTGAGCCGGTCTTATGCCCGCCTGGGAAAAACGGATTCGGCACGATATTTTTATGAACAAATCCTTAACAGTTCAGAACCCAATACAAAACACAGCCAGTTAATTACCCTGGCAGAAATCCTTAAAGCCGAGCACAACTTCAAGGCGGCGTTGCTATATACTGAACGTTCACGTCGTCTGGCCGATTCCATAATTGACGAATCCCGCCGGATGGACCTCTACGAAATTGAAAACCGCTACAACAACCAGCGCTTGGAAAACATCAACCAAAGGCTGGAATACCGTACACGGGTAAATCATTACATTATTATACTTATCAGCCTGGTTGCCATTATGATCTCTATTGTATTCTGCGTGGTCATTGACCGTAAGCACCGGGACATCAACGAAAAGATTTCTTTCATAGAGCAGCTCAAAACAGAGTCAGCACTATACAACAATACACTGCTGGAAAAGCTGGACAAACAGAATATGGTGGAAATACAGTTGAAAGAGGCCCTTGAAAAACGAATCCAGACCATCCGTGAACTGATTGATGTATCGTACCGCTACGGAGGGGTGCCCGATGCTTTTGTCAAACACTTTAACAAAACGCTGAATATTAACCGGTTAAGCGAAGGCGCCCTGGACGATCTGAGTGATGTAGTGAACGCCAAGTACGACGGGGTCATAGATTACCTGCAGGAAAAGCACACCGATCTGAACACAGATGACATCAACCTGATCTGCTTGCTTTGCTGCGGATTCTCTGCTACCGAAATGAGTGTTTTCTACAACCACAGTAACGGCAAATCCATCTATTCCCGCAAAAGGCGCCTGGCTTTGAAAATTGGACTTGACATCTCTCTGGACGAATATGTAGCCATGAGCCTACATTACTGCAATACCCAGAAAGAACACTATCTGGCTGAAAGTTAGACGATTAAAATAAAGCTCTGATAAACAGACAGTTATGCATGGTTTTTTCATGCTGACTTTTACGTTTTATAACATACTGTAAATCAGGCGTATAAAAATACGATGCTGACCAAATTCCTCACGTTTTCATGGACTTTATTGTTTAAAAGCCTTTATCTTTGTAATAATTCAAAATATGCAGCTATGAGGACAAGACACATTTTATTATTTGCTTTAGTACTTTTAGTAAGTTTTCCAATTTCGTTAATCTCACAAGACCATAGTGTTATTGTTGAGATGAATGAAAAAGGTCCTACCACTCCAAAACCAAGGAGCCAGAAAGGCTTTTCCTCATCGGCTTATCAGAATTCAAGCAAGATTGATAAGAATGCCCCCTGCGTCTGGGTAGACCTGGATAAAAAGGAACTATGCATCCGTATATTGCATGAGGGGCCAGACTGTCGGCTGATCTTTGCCAATGATAATGAATCGTTTTATTTACAGGAAACTATTGCAACAGGCTGGGTAATAAACTCTTATCAGCTATCGGGGATGGAAAAACCGGGACGGTATACCATAACGGTGCTGACTCCTGAAAAATGCTACCAGGGAAATCTTATTTACAACCCATCCAACTCTACCCTGTAATTTTCTAATCAGAAAAAATAACTATTGTTTTTTCCGGCATTCATAATGTACCGTAATACCTTTTTCATATCTTTTGCGTAAACATGAGCACATTGCCAACGACCTTCTGGTTCAACCTGTATCCCTTTGTTTATCCAGTTGTTAAGAACGACAATGTGCTGTTGCTCAACACAAAGAATATGAATGCCGTAATTTTCAACCAGAAAGAGCAGTGTGCCAGGTTAATGGAAAGGTTGCTGGAACCGGCCTCATTCGGGGTGCTGGAATTTTCTTCAGACTCGGCCAAATACTCCTATTGCCGGGAATATATTGAAAAAATCTGCGACCTGAACATGGGTGTGTTGACACAGGCACTGCCCGGAATGAAGAGGCCTGCTGTCCTGACACCGTACCATGTAAGAATACATTCAACGACCAAGGACGATCTGCGAAAACCAGGCAGCAACATTACCTTAGTGATCAACGATGACTGTTCACAAGACTGCAGCCTGTGCTCAAAATATTTCTTACAATTCAAGTGTTGCACCCGGACAGGCGGCGGATCGGTCATGGATCCGCAGCTTGTAAGGGATCTTCTTCAGGACGTTTGGGGTACCAAATCCTTTGTCATCAATGTTTGCGGAGGGGATCTCACCCTTCATCCCCGGTTGCAGGAAATTATAGCCGCACTGTCTGAATCTTCCATCAGGTGCAGGTACCACATACATTACAAGAATTGCATCAATGGCATAAAAAAAATGGTCATGCCCCGGGATACTGTCGTGATCGTGGACTTTCCCATTGACAAGCATTTCTCCTTCAGCCCCCGAGAGGATTACACGTACAATTTTATCATAACCAATCCGGAAGATCTGGAAACCTGCAGGCAATATGTTCAGGATAACAAGATTGACAATTTTTATATTTCTATTGCAGATACCGGACTGCACACTGACTTTTTAAAGGAACATGTTTTTTTGCTACAGGATAACCTGGCCTGTGGTTGTGGTTTGCTATCTTTTAGTGAACGGTTACGGATAGTAAACAACCATTATTTTTACAGAACGTTTATTCTGCCAAACGGGGACGTCTATGGCTCCTCTGATACTCCTGCCGTAGCCAATATGTACAGAAACCCAGTTTCTTACGTTAAGGACACAATTAATCAATATCACTCAGAACTATGGAATAAAACCTGGGATAGCAGTGTTTGTTCCAAATGTTTATTTCAGCATATCTGTCCATTGTTGTCCCGGTATGATTTTCCAGACCCTTTATTTCCCTCAAATATAGAAGGTCATGAATAAATTCATTTTATTCCTCGTCATGACTTTGCTTTCAGCAAGTCTTTCCGGACAAGTTACCGTTACAGGCCATATTTCTGCTCAAATAATAGAAGGAGTAGAAGTCTCACCAAAAATATGCAGTGAATTTGAGGTGAACCTGTTATCAGATAAAATGGAACTGGGGGAGATCTCCTTATACTGCGATGAACTCATCTCATGCAATGTAATCCTGGGATCCGGAAGACTTGTTGATATCTACGGAAATGGGATCGCCATGGAAACTACTGTGGCCGGTGATGAAAAGACACTGAGATTCTCGGCAAGTACCAGGAATCTCAGAGGTAAAAAAACAAATCTTTACGAAGGGTCTTTTTCTGTAGTGCTTCTTTACGAATAATTCTTTATTTTTCTACACTTTTCATCATTTCTTTCAGATCTTCTGAAGTCAGTTTCCCGGCAAGGTAGATGATGCTGAATTCGTCGTTTTCATCTGCACAGATATACAAATCGGTAATAATGTCTTCCTGTCTTTGCAGGTACATAATGACTTTTTCTTTGCCATCTTCTACCTCCATGAGCACTTCAAATTCTCCGGCCCTGAGCAGATCGCCGACATCTTTTTTCATTTCGGCAATGTATCCGGGATTGGAAGTTGACAATACATAAAGGCCACTCATGTTTTTTATTATCCCGGCAATGTTCACATCATCTGTAAGGCCCAGCTGCACATCATCGCCCATAAGGGAGAACATGGAAGGGGATATATACACTTTTGTCATGCCTTCATAAGCAGAGAATTTTTTATAAAAACGGCTTTGACCAAAGGCAGAGACGGTCATCAAACATGTTAAGGCGACTAAGACTAACTTTTTCATAATATTATTTGATTTCAATATATTTATTCACTGTATTAATTGCAGAGATGGTTTTATGTGTCTCACTAACTTTGTTTACTCCTTTATTCATCAGGGAGGATACGTATTGCAGGACCTCTTCTGTTTCCTGGTAAGCGTCCCGGGCATTTGTGAAGGTGTCTGCTATCTGAAGATTACTATCCCTAACAGGCAGTGACAGGGCAAGGGTGATGATAACGGTGACCGATGCAGCAACGGCAACTGCCTTCCAAAGGGTAACCCGGCGTGCCGGTCTTGCTCCGTCACTGTGCGCCTCTTCTGCAGCCAGCCTGTCTATTGTTGAAGATAATCTGGTTTCCAGGTCCCCGGGAACTTCTATTCCCTGATAATGCTTGTTCATAATATCTTTTATTTTATCTGCTTTCATAGCTATTGATTTTTTCGTAAAGTTCCCTTACTTTTTTTTGCGCCCTGGACAAATGTACCCTTATGTTTACAGGACTCAGTCCGGTGATCTGTCTGATCTCTGCAAGGGATAATTCATTAAAATACCTCATTCTGAAAATATCCCTTTGTTTTTGCGGTAGCTGGTCTATTAGGTGCAAGACCAGCTTCAGTTCGTCCTGCCGATCTGCCTGTTCCACCTCATCAGCCCATTCGTATTTCAAAGATCCGGCATCATTGCTGTCCCATTTCCTGTACCCGGGAGAGCGCATCCTGTCCAGGCACAAATTGCGGGTCATTGTGGTGGCGTATGCCTGGAGGTTTTTGATCCCGCAAAGGTTTTCCCTCATATTCCAAAGCTTCACAAAGACGTCCTGAACCGTATCGTCTGCATCTGCCTGGCAGTTGAGCAACCGGTAAGCAGTGCGGAACAAATGACCGTGCAAGGGCAGCAACGTTTCTTTAAAAGTTTGGGCATCAAACATTTCTAATACTTGTGACCAATTCTTTCAATGGTTCTCCGGTTGATTTTTTAGTGGCAAGTTTATCGCTTACCTGGTTACTGGATTTCCACATAAAGGCCATTACCAGCAGGGCTATGGTCAGACCAACAACCACTATCATGGTATAAAGTCCCTCTTTTGTGGTTTCAATTGCTTTCATTTTAGATGTTTTTTGTGTTTTGTGATACCAATTCTTCCATACAGGAGAGGTCAATACAGCCGTTGATCTGGATCAGGCAGGGTTCTTCTCCCACGTTAATTACAATAAACCTGTGAATTTTGTCTTTGTGAACCTCGGCAAGGATACGAAGCTGATCGCCCTGGTCGCTCACTTCTGCCATCAGTTCCAGTCCTTTTTCAGATAATCTCTGAGCTTGTTGTCTGAATGCCTCTTTAACGTTTAAATCACAATCTTCAAGCGAAAGTATGCTCACAGATCTGATGCCTTTGATAAACCTTGCATCATCCTTTTCGGCAAATGCTTGTGCCAGTCTCATGGCTAAATTTCCGACGCGTATATGTTCAGCAGCGGGTTGGGCAGAAAATTGCAGTACCAAATCATCATAATCCTTTTGTGCATATGATACCAGTACGGTCCCGGCCAGGAGTAAGTATGTGATAAAAGTCTTTTTCATATGTGTGTGTTTTAATTTTATTTTTGATTTCATTATTAAGACGTAAAACCCGGAAAGATGTTACACCTGTCGTGAGAATCTTTAACTTTGTATCATGAAAGTTCTAGTTTTGGGGTCCGGCGGCAGGGAACATGCCCTTGCCTGGAAACTAGCCCAGTCCCCTCTGGTCAGTGACCTTTTTGTTGGACCGGGTAATCCAGGAACCTCTTCCCTCGCTCTGACAAACGGGAAGCAAGTACAGAATGTTGCATTATTGACTAATAATTTTCAATCTGTAGAAAATGTTTTACGCCAACACGCGATAGACATGCTGGTTGTGGGACCTGAAGAACCCCTGGTCATGGGAATCACCGATTATTGCAAAAACAGGGAAGGTCTTGAAAACTTACTGGTCATAGGACCCGACAGCCTGGGAGCCAGACTGGAAGGAAGCAAGGATTATGCAAAGGCGTTCATGACGGCCTGCCGCATTCCAACAGCCCGTTACCGCACCTTTACCTGCGAGCAATACCCCGAAGCCTGTCTTTATCTGGATTCCCAGGAGCCTCCTTATGTATTGAAAGCCGATGGACTGGCAGCCGGAAAGGGAGTCCTGGTGGAACCTGATCTGGTCAAAGCCCGCGCAAACCTGAAAGAGATGATGGAGGGAAAATTCGGTGCAGCGGGCAGTAAAATTGTAGTGGAAGAATTCTTAAGGGGGACCGAGGTCTCTGTCTTTATCCTTACAGACGGGGTCCATTATAAGGTGTTGCCCGAGGCAAAGGATTACAAAAGAATAGGGGAGCATGATCAGGGACCCAATACCGGGGGAATGGGCGCCGTTTCTCCCGTTCCCTTTGCTGATGGTAATTTCATAAAAAAAGTGGAAGAGCGCATCATTAAGCCTACCCTGGAAGGCCTTGCCGGGAAAGGGTGCGATTACCGGGGATTTCTTTTCTTTGGACTGATCAATTGCAACGGAGAACCCTACGTAATTGAATACAATGTACGAATGGGTGATCCGGAAACAGAATCTGTCATGATGCGGATGCAGGGCGATTTGGCAGCCGCCTGCTACTCCCTGAAAACAAAGACACTGGACAAAGTCGCATTATCGGCCGCAAATTGTCACAGCGTAACGGTGGTGGCAGCTTCGGGAGGGTATCCGGGTTCAATTAAGAAAGGATTTCCTATCCGGGGGCTGGATCAGGTGAAAGAGGCAACCGTCTTCCATATGGGGACATCGGCAATGCCGCAGGTTGTTACGGCAGGAGGACGTGTACTGGCCGTTTCTGCCACCGGGTCAACCCTGCTGTCTGCCCGTGAAAAGGCTTACCAGCAACTATCAGCCATTTCTTTTACAGACATGATATACAGGAAAGATATCGGGGAAGACCTGATGGACTTGAAAAATCAGTGAAATGATCCAATACATAAAACGAAGTATTCCTGCGGCGCTCTTGCTGTCCCTGATCATAATGGCCGTTTTCCGGTTGGTTAATCACTTTATGCAGGAAGTGTCTCTGCCCTGGTATCTGCATTTGCTCTCTGCAGCGATGGTTCTGGGAACAGGACTGGTGTTGTCTTATCTGAACGACCGTTACGACCTGTTGCCGGAAAGGACCCAATGGATCATTGTTTCCTATGTATGGCTTGTGTCCTGCTGTCCTCAGACCTATTCCAATCTGTGGACCCATGTTGCAGTCTTGCTAACAGCAGCTGCAACCTTTAGATTGGTTTATTCTGCTTATGTGCCGGCAACCCGTTCAGGACCTTTTATGAGTGCCTTACTCATCACGTGTGCAGGATTGTTGTTCTTTCCGGCTTTTTTTCTGTACATCCCTTTTGTGATCAGTTTTATCCGGATGGCTAAAATATCAGGAAAAGACGTGGTTGCCTTTGCAGCCGGGATTCTGGCTCCCTGTTTCCTTGTCTGTGCTCTGCTTTGGTTCATGAACCATGATATGGCAATATTTTGGGGACAGAGGCTCGAGTATTTCAAGTTATGGAATCCGGCAGAAACATTTGAATCATTCTCCATAACAAAGACTGTGATGGTTGCTTATATAGCATTCCTTGTCTTACTGGCTTTATACATGAGACTGGTACGGCGCGACACCACCACTACGGTGAACGTATCCCGGTTTTACAGCTCTATGTTCTGGTTTGTTTTATTTTCCTGCCTGGTAAGTATATCATACCCCGCTTTTAGCGACGGATATATACTTATTATAATGATTCCGGTATCGCTGCTGATCACATCCCTTTTTACAGGCAGACGCTTTTTTGGATCCGTGGTTTTGATTGTATTGCTGATTATCAGCTCACTGGCCTTTTATATAAGCCGAACTTTATCACTGCCGTTCTGAATCTGTCAGCGGCTTTTCCCGGAAGGTCCCGGTAAGTGTACGTAAAAAGGATACTATCTGATGAACTTTATCTTTGTTTATTAACTTGTCTCTCTGGTGATAAGCCATGGCTTCAACGGCAGTTTCAAGGTCCGGTGCAGAAGCGTTATGAAAGTAGGGATGGGTCAATTCTATGTTTCTCAGTCCCGGAACTTTGAATTTATGGATATCTTCCGGACGGGCAGTTATCCTGTAGCGGCCCAGGTCAGGGAGCCTGATCCTGTCTCTGATAGAGAAGAAATTATTGGACAGACCCATGTATTCAAAGGAATTGCCTCCTACGCCTATACTGTTGTGACAGCTGGCGCAACCCAGTCTTTTAAATAACTGGTATCCTTTTTTTGCATCGGGGCCTATAGCCTCAGAATCTCCCTGCAGGTATTTATCAAAGGGAGCATCCGGGGTAATCAGTACTTTGTGGTACTGGGCCAGGGCATCGGTGATGTTATCTGCGTTTAAACCGTCCGGATATGTTTCTATAAAAAGCAGCGTGAAGGGCACATCGGCCATTAATCTGTCTATTACAGGTTCAAATGATTCGTTTCCCATGATCACCGGATCAACCAGTGTCATGGCCGATTGAAGGGCCAGGGTAGATGCATTCCCCTCCCAGGAAAAAAACGGGTGGAAAACAGCGTTGTACGTTGTGAGTGTAGAAAACATTCCCGGTTGTCCGTATGCTCCAACAGAATAATCCAGGTTATCCACTCCGGCGCTTCCCGGGTTATGGCAGGTGGCACAAGAAACTGTGCTGTCTGCAGACAGGCGCGGATCATGGTACAGGATCCTCCCCAGGTTCACTTTTGCAAAGTCTGCCGGCAGAGAATCCGGTAAGGGCATGATTGGCTCAAAGGGACGATCTTTAGCAGGCAGGGGCCAGCCGTGGTCGGTAGCCATAAGTTCGTATATCCATCGCAGAAAAATTTTCTGTTTATCCTTAGTGATTCCAGACTTCCAGTGAATTATCCTGAAGCTCATAGGGGGCATGCTGCGTTCAGAGACCACTTTCTGCGATTTGATAAGTAAAGTCTGGTCTATGGGCCTGCTATCATTAAAATGTTCCAGGATAGAAGTTGCATTGGCGAACCGGATGCCTTTTTCAGCATTTTTGCTAATAATGGCGCCAAAAACAGGCCAATTAATATGGGTGCAGTAATCAGGACCGCCGTGGCAGACAAAGCAACCTCCCTGTTCAAGGATCGTAATTATTTGTTCTTCCTTTGAAAGCTCAGCGGAAGGGACAATGTTTATTACGCGTGAAACAAAAAAGCCGAGGCCAACCAGGATAATTGCAGTCCCGGTGATCTTCCAGAGTATATTCAGCCATTTTTTCACCTTAGTGTACGTTGGTTTCATAATTGTGAAGACTTCTGCTTGCCTGTGGAAGGTACTGAAACCCATACCAGCAGATCTGCAAAGAAAGGAAAGCCAGTATCAAAGATACAAAAATCAGTTTTCTTGCCCGTGGTCGTATTTCTTTTATATGAAAGAAAAGCACATACAAAAGCCAGGTTATACCCGCCCATGTCTCTTTTGGATCCCAGGTCCAGTAATCTCCCCAGGACTGTTTTGCCCACAATGCGCCCAGTAACATGCCGGCAGTAAAGAAAGAAAGACCGGCCCGGGACAACTTATCAATGGCAGGAAGCACATCCAGTGAGGGTTTTACCAGAGCGGCCACTGCCAGCAGGAATGTACAGGCTAAAAGGGCGTAAGAGAACATATAGACCGTCACGTGCGGAATAAACCAGATGCTTTGCAGGACAGGCATCAGCACCTGTTCATGGATACCAGGGCGCAGTACATTAACGGCTACAAAAACAAGGGACATGACCGTGGTCAGGGATAGAATCCACTTGTACCGCCAACGGATGTAAGTGATCAATCCGGACAGGGAAAGAAACAGGGAATACCACAACCGCGTTTCACCCAGAGTCATAAGCGGCGGGCGTTGCATCGATACCCAAAGCCCTGCAATATAGGCGGCATAAACCACAACCCCGGCCGAGTAAAAAGATATGGTCCATACGGGACCTTTTCTGACTTGTGTAGAGGCCGTAACAGATCCTGCAATCCAAAAGACGGTTGCCACTGCAGCAAAGATTATGTGATGCTCCCAGGTCATAGTATGAAAATTTTAAACGCGCCTCCCAGCATGAGCAGAATACCTGCAAAAACAAGCCACCGCCACGGTTGCCGCGTTACCATGACAATACAGTAATCGCTGTCACTGCCTTTTGAGATGTCGTAATCTGCAAGGTAAACCTGATATCCCCTGAAATGCACCGGATGGTTCACGCGCAGTGTTTTGGAATGTTCGAGGCCTGCGTGGCGAAGAATGATCTGTGCCCTGTATTCCATCGGTTCCCCGGTCTGGTAACGGTTGACCTGGAAATCTTCCAGACGCATTCCAAAAGGAAGCTCGGTCTGTGTATATTCCTCACGGTGGACCAGAACCCGGGTAAGGGATGCATCGGCAGTGCCCAGCATACCTGCCCACAAGGCAAGCCATAAGCCAAAACCGGCCAGTGAGAACCTGCGGAACAGGCGCGAGGCAAGCACGGTCAGAAACCATGTCAGAACAATTACAAAAGGCCAGGAACGGGTAAAGGATGCCTGCGAGGGCATAAAACCCTGCACCAGGGCTGCTGCAATTAACAAAAACAGGGCAACTGTCATGTGCCTGTCAGAGGAGAGGCTTTTAAACCTCCAGGCAGCAAAGACTATGGATAAACCAATGATAAGGTTAACGGGGAAAGCAAAAAGTACTGTGTTAATGGTCATATTGCGGCATTAATGGTCACCTTGGGGAACACACTATTTATACACAAATATAGTATCTTTGCTGTAATGGAAAAATTAAATATCGTCAGCAGCAGTAGCAAAGACGATGCTTTGACAGAAGAACTGAAACGGTCCGGTTTACCGGTCGTACTGTACGGCATAGGGCTGATTGCAGACACAGCCCGGATCTTTTTGCAGAAAAGAGGAATCCCGGTTTCATGCCGGGTGGTTGACGACAAATACCTGGACCCTGTCTGGCGCCATACAGGTAGCGATCGTATCTTGTCCATTTCTCAGTTGCAGAAGGAGTTCAGTGTCTATAACCTGCTGCTGTGCTTTTTCGGGGGATATAAGAACGACCTACAGCCATACCACCAGCTTTTTCCGGGGGCCCGGACGGTAGATTTTCTTTCTTCCATATATGAAGGAGGCGCACTCCAGGCTATGGAATCATCCTATGTTCTGGCCCATAAACCGTCATTTGACAGGGTTTATGATCTGCTTGAGGACTCCTTGTCCCGGGACAGCATGCAAGCTTACATCAACGCCAAAATCAACAAAGACGCCAGTTACCTTTTTCCCTTTGTCCGAAGACCGCAGTATTTTTCTGAAATCAACCAGGTACCGGCACTTAAACTTCATCAAAATGAAATCCTGGTCAATTGCGGGGCTTTTACCGGGGACACCATCAAAGATTTTCTGGAAGTGACTTCCTGCCGTTTCGGCAAGATTTATGCCTGCGAACCAGACAGTGTCAACCTGCAAAAGCTCACCCGGTTTATCCAGTCTGCAGGAATAGCGGAGCGTACAGAAATTGTTCCCAAATGTATCTCGGACAAAGCCGAAACAGTCTATTTCCTGAATCAGGGCAGCATGCTTTCCCGCGAGGCAGAAGCACCCGGTCAGGACGTTGTGACCATGCAGGCCGATACCATTGACAATATCCTGGATTCCAGGCCGGCAAGCCTGATTGTGATGGATGTGGAGGGCAACGAACTCAAAGCCCTGGAGGGTGCACGTAAAACCATTCTGGCGCATCGACCCCTGCTGGCCCTGGCTGCGTACCATAAAAAGGACGATCTGCCGGTTCTTTCATCATTTCTTAAAGACCTGCTCCCCGCGTACCGCTTCTACTTTCGGGTGCACAAACCCATGGCCATAGATGCCGTACTGTATGCCAGCGTAAGGAATGAGCAAATCCCCGAATAAAAAAACCGGCCTAAAGCCGGTTTTTTCTGAGGTACCCAGCGGAATCGAACCGCTGTACTCGGTTTTGCAGACCGATGCCTAACCACTCGGCCAGGGTACCAGTTCCTAAAAGGAATGCAAAGTTAGTAAATATTTTTAAAAAGTCCGGCAAGTTCTTCCAGATACCTTCTGTCCATCTGGTCAAAAGTTCCGGGTTTCTCTGAATCAATGTCCATGACAGCAGTCAGTTCACCTTTTTTGTCAAACACGGGTACAACAATCTCGGAACGGGAACGGGAACTGCAGGCAATATGCCCGGGAAATTTATCCACATCCGGAACGATTATCGTCTGACGCTGTTTCCAGCATGTGCCACATACCCCGCGGGCAAAAGGTATTCGGGTACAGGCAACAGGTCCCTGGAAAGGACCCAGTACCAATTCCCTCGATTTGTTGTCGACCCGGTAGAAACCAACCCACCAGAATTTGAACGTTTCTTTAATCAGGGCACTTACATTGGCCATATTGGCTACTATGTCCGGCTCATCCCTGAGCAGAGAAGCGGCACAGACCAGGACCTCTTCGTACATCCGCTGCCGGGGTGATTTCTTTTCTATGCTGTGGGCAATCAGTGTGATGTAAATAGAATAACACACGTAGGCATCTGTAGCGGCATACAGTGCCTGTGCCCCGGACAGGGGGTAGGCTTCCCAATTGGTAATCTGTTGGGATTTACTGATCCTTTTCCCCAGGATAATAGCCGACATCTTCTTGACACTTTTTTCTACTATCCCATATTCCTGAACCATATCCTGCAGGTCTACGAAACCTGCCGGATTAAAGGGCGCATAACGCTGAAGTCCTGCGATATCGTCCCTGACGGCAGCGCCCACCTTGATAATTGCCGGATCACTCAGGATGGCCAGTATTTCCGGAGGAAGCCCCGTCTTTTTCAAATGGATCAGGTAAGAACACGCTCCGTCAGAGAACTGTAGCAGGGCGGGCATATACATCCTGCCTGATGAAAACCGGGGTTTTGTTTCAGTATCAAAGCCCAGGACAGGCTGAAGGGAAAGGTACTGAGCAGCTTGCGCAACCTGGCTCCTTGTTGTTACCGTGTTAATCTGCCCTTTTAGCTCCACCTGCGGTAGGGATTCCACAACGTGGTTGTCAATTGTCGATACAAACATTAAGCAATGGGTATTTTGTCAGATCTGGTTTTTCTAAGGCGTAGATCCTTACACAGGATGGAGTCGTGCGGAAGGCAGCCAGCCTTTCATCCCTCAGGGCCCTGTAAAGTTGTATGCCGGCTTCTATTTGCGGTTCTATCAGAATCACGTCTGAATCTATAAGATGCCTGTAAATGTAGCGGTTATCACTGCGGTAATTCCTCAGAAACGTGATCGATTCCGGGATAATCTTCCGGTGTTGTTGTATGGGATGAGCTCCTAAAATAATATATTTTAGCCGGGGATGGCTGTTGTCCAGCAACTGGTCTGCCAGGGAAGTCATGGCCTTATGGATGGTTTTTTCACTGGAGCGGCCTTCAATGGGAGTATACTCCTGGAAAGCCACTGCCGTCTCTTCTTCAAGACAATCATAGGCGTTGAGTGAAAAAGCACCGGCAGTTGAAATAACCCCCACCGTCACGCGGTTGTTCCGCTGGTTGTGGTTACTGCGAATATAGCTGAAAGCCTTGTCATTGCCTGCTTGCAGTACATTGATTGTAATGATTCCCAGTTTACCCAATTCAATAAGGTTCCTTATATCCTCATACACCTGCATGGTAACCAGATCGCCTGCCACCACCAAAGCTTTAACCGGAGGCCTATGGTCCTGCCAGCGGAACAATCCTGCAATCTGCAGGATCATATCTTCACGCGACGGATCATTTAAGGGGGGGAGACAGTAAAAATCAATATGTTCTCCTGCGAAATCTTTGATTCCATCGGCCCCGGGCTTCCCGGTAATATTATCAAATTCATCCAGTTCCAGCAGGATTTCCACCACCTGCAGATCATCTTCAGAAGTGCCAAAGACACCAATGGGAAGGTTCTCCCTGTTTGTGGCGTAGTCTTTAGTGTTGATGTAATGGGCCGAGGTGGTATCTTTCAGTATCTCTTCTATGACCGGCAGTGGCCCGGCAACTTCCTGCCCGCCGCCTTTGCAGCTGCTCACCGGAACGCCTGAGCCCAGGAGCAATAGCAATATGATATTTCTTATGGGGTCAGTCATTTTGATCGTATGTAAACGTTCCATAGGAACTTTCAACGGTAACCCTTCGTCCAGCCCGCGCTTCCACCCTCCCTATGACCTGTGCTTGAAGGTCAAAGCCTGCGGCTATGGAGCATATCACTGGAGCTAATGCTGCGGGAACATACAATTCCATCCTGTGCCCCATGTTGAAGACGGTGTACATCTCTTTCCAAAGTGTTCCGCTAATTTCCTGTATCCTGCGGAACAGCGGAGGAACAGGAAACAGGTTATCCTTGATCACATGCAGGTCGTCAACGAAATGAAGCACTTTGGTCTGGCCGCCGCCCGTACAGTGCACCATACCGTGCACAGAACTTCTGCAGGATTCCAATATGGACCTGATAACCGGTGCATAGGTGCGGGTAGGGGACAGGACCAGTTTCCCATAGGTCAATCCTGTTTCAGGTTCAATATCGGTCAGCTCGCGTGTACCGCAATATACCATTTCATGGGGTATGCCATCGTCGTAACTTTCAGGAAACATGCGGGCCACACTTTTATCAAACACATCGTGTCTGGCGCTGGTCAGACCGTTGCTGCCTATCCCGCTGTTATAAGTATCTTCATAGGCTGTTTGTCCATAGGATGACAGCCCCACAACAACATCCCCTTCCCTTATACGGGCGTTGTCAATAATCTGGTCGCGCCGGATGCGGGCACAAACGGTGCTGTCAACAATCACTGTGCGGACAAGGTCGCCCACATCGGCAGTTTCCCCGCCTGTTAGTTCCAGGGGTATTCCCAAAGCCTGCATTTTCTCACAGAAATGCCTGCCGCCCTGTATGATAGCCTTAATGACTTCCCCGGGCACCAGGCGCTTGTTCCTTCCAATGGTGGAACTTAGAAGTATGTTTTCTGTTATGCCCACGCATAGCAAGTCGTCCAGGTTCATCACTATGGCATCCTGTGCAATGCCTTCCCAGACGCTCAGTTCACCCGTTTTTTTCCAGTAGCTGTATGCAAGTGAGGATTTGGTGCCGGCTCCGTCTGCATGCATGACAAGGCAGTAGTCCCGCTCACCTGCCAGCACGTCTGGGATAACCTGGCAAAAAGCTTTCGGATACAGCCCACGGGACAATCCTTCAAGTGCATCATGCACTTCGCTCTTGGAAGAGGATACCCCGCGCTTACTGTATTTACCGGCTTCAAGATCGTTCATGCTCATGATTTAAAGGCTTTATCTGAGGAACAGCAGCTCCCTGTATTTTGGAAGCGGCCACAATTCATCATCCACTATCATCTCCAGGTGGTCTGCACAAACGCGGATATGCTCCATCACAGGTACCACTGCTGCAGCATATTCGCGGGCTCTTTCGTGCAACGATTCCACTTTATTGGCTTTCTTACGGGCTTCAATTAAAAGATGTACAAGGTTCCTTATTTCATTCACGTAGCCAGCTGTGATCCTCAAGGCTTTCAACTGTGTAGAGACCAGCTCTTCGTATTCGGCAGCCGGAAACACATCCCTTAATCCTTTTACATTTTCAAGCAGCATGTTTTCATGGCGGATGGCAGTAGGTACAAAATGGTTGATTGCTAGATCGCCAAGCACCCGGGCTTCAATCTGCAATTTTTTGACGTACATCTGATTTTTTACCTCGTACCTGGCCTCCAGTTCGCGGCGGTTCATCACACACATTTCCTCCATCAGGGCAATGGTTTTCTCCTCCAGCAATGCAATGGTCGATGCAGGTACATCCTCTATCCCGCGTAATCCCCGCTTTTCGGCCTCCTGCTGCCATTGCTCGCTGTACCCGTTTCCTTCAAAGCGGATATCCCTGGATTCCTTAACAAATTTCTGTATGGTCTTCATCAGGGCGTCTTCCAGCCGCATACCTTTTTCTACATCTTTATCAACCAGGATTTTAAACATTTTCAATTGCTGGGCCACCGCGGTGTTGAGGAACAACATCGCCGAGGCAGCGTTTGCCGAGGCGCCTATGGCCCTGAATTCAAAGCGGTCCCCGGTAAAGGCAAAGGGTGAGGTGCGGTTCCTGTCGGTGTTGTCGGGAAAGATCTCGGGAACCATTCCCACCACATCCAGACGAGACTGCTCACTTCCCTTGTTCCGCCTCGGCCCTCCCTTATCAATAACGTTCAGTAATTCATCAAGGGTACTTCCCATAAAAGCTGATAGCACAGACGGAGGTGCCTCGGCTCCGCCAAGGCGGTAAGAATTGCTGAGGCTCGCAACTGCAGACATGATCAAAAAGTGGTATTGGTGCACCGCTTTGAGCGTGCAGGCAATAAAGCTAAGGAATTGCAGGTTGTCCTGGGGCGTTTTCCCCGGAGACAACACGTTTATCCCCTTGTTGGTGCAGAGGCTCCAGTTGCAGTGCTTGCCCGATCCGTTGATTTCGGCGTATGGTTTTTCGTGGAAGATGACCTTCAGGTTGTGTTTTTTGGCCAGTTTTCTCATCACCATCATGATCATCTGGTTATGGTCAACGGCCAGGTTGGCTTCCTCGTGGTAGGGGGCAAATTCAAACTGGTTGGGAGCCACTTCGTTGTGGCGGGTTTTTATGTATACGCCCAACTTGTAGGCTTCGGTTTCGAAATCTTTCATAAAAGCCATGACCCGGGAAGGTATGTTCCCGAAATAATGGTCTTCCAGTTGTTGGTCCTTTGCAGCGGTGTGGCCCTGCAATGTTCTGTCGCAGAGCATAAGGTCCGGCCGGGCACGGTAAAGGGCCAGATCCACCACAAAATATTCCTGTTCCAGACCATATATCACATTGACACTTTCTGTCCCGGGATCAAAAAAGCGGGCCACCGCTGTGGCAGCCTGGTCAAGGACCTGCAGGGATTTCAGGTGCGGGGTCTTGATGTCCAGGGCATCTCCTGTATAGGAAACAAAGATGGTTGGAATACAAAGCGTCTGATCCATTATAAAGGCAGGAGAACCCGGATCCCAGGCAGTATAGCCGCGGGCTTCAAAGGTATTGCGCAACCCACCGCTGGGAAAGCTCGATGCATCGGGTTCCTGCTGCATGAGTGAATCTCCGACGAATTGTTCTATGGCACAACCGTTTGAATACGGACGTATGAAGGCTTCGTGCTTTTCTGCCGTAGTCTCGTTCAGGGGGTGAAACCAGTGTGTATAATGGGTTGCCCCGCGTTCCATAGCCCACGAACGCATTCCTTCTGCAACGTGGGAGGCAACGTTCCGGTCAATTTTGCATTTCTTTTCAATAGCCCGAACTACAGAATCATATGCTTCTTCCGGAAGGTAATTCTTCATTTTTTTCAGATCAAAAACATTTAGTCCGAAAAAAGAGGAAATTGGTTTGTTTTCTATACAGAAACGTTCTGCCTTGTGTGAGGAAAACTCTGATAGTGCTTTGTGTCTGAATGATGACATCTAAAGATAATTATATGACCAGCAAAAATAGGAAATTTTTATTGTCTTTTGTTTAAAGAAACGCTTATCTTTGCGGATTAAATCTCACAAATCAATAATCACTATGTTAGGTATATCTGAATTGTCAAGGAAAATGCCGGCATCTCCCATAAGAAAGCTGGTTCCTTATGCCGAGGCGGCAAAAAAACGCGGAATCAAAGTATATCACCTCAATATCGGCCAGCCCGATATCGATTCTCCCAAAGAAGCTTTGGAACCGATACGGAACATCAACCTCAAACTAGTTTCTTACCCGCATTCGGCAGGTATTGAATCATACCGCAGGGGTTTGGCAAAGTATTACCAAAATGTGGATATCAATCTTCAATACGACGAGATTATTGTTGCCATAGGTGGTTCCGAAGCTTTGCAGATAGGATTGAAGGTATGCTGCAATCCCGGTGACGAAGTCATTGTTTTTGAACCTTTTTACACCAATTATAACACTTTTGGCCTGATGGCAGGCGTCAAGTTTGTACCCGTTACAACCACCATTGAAAACGGATTTGCCCTGCCTGCCATGTCTGAAGTTGAAAAGTACATCACCCCCAGGACCAAAGCCATTCTGATAAACAGTCCGGGGAATCCCACAGGAACCCTGTACTCCAGGCATGACATACTTTTGTTAGGGGAGATTGTTAAGAAACACAATCTATTCCTGCTCTCAGACGAAGTTTACAGGGAGTTCTGCTATTCGGAGGAACCCCATTTTTCCTGCATGAACATACCCGGAGCAGAACAAAATGTTATTTTAATAGACTCAGTATCTAAACGCTACAGTCTTTGTGGCGTACGTATAGGATGCATTGCTTCCCACAATAAGGAAGTGATGAGCGCTGTATTGCGTTTTGCCCAGGCCCGCCTGTGTGCTCCCGCCCTGGGGCAGATTGCCAGCGAAGGAGCCCTGGCCACTCCGCAGGAATATTTTGAAGCAGTTAAACAGGAATATATTGACAGGCGCAATCTGATGGTTGACCGGTTGAACAAAATCCCCGGCGTGTATTCCCCCATGCCCATGGGCGCTTTCTATACAACGGCCCGTCTGCCGGTTGATGATGCAGACAAATTTGCCCAATGGCTTCTGGAAAGCTTCAGCTACAAGGGCCAGACTGTGATGGTCGCTCCCGCTGCCGGTTTCTATGCCACACCAGGCAAAGGGATGGACGAAGTGCGTATTGCATACGTTCTTAGGAAAGAAGACATTTCCAATGCGATGGATTGCCTGGAAGAAGCACTAAAACAGTATCCCGGACGCCGATAAGCGGTTCAGATGAAAACCCTCTATACCGTATTACTGCTGGTACTATCCAATGTGTTCATGACTTTTGCCTGGTACGGGCACTTGAAGTTTGGATCCATGAAATGGTTCCAGTCATTGCCTCTGATTGCCATAATCCTTATCAGCTGGGGTATAGCATTTGCCGAGTACTGTTTCCAGGTTCCTGCAAACCGTATCGGTTATATGGGCAACGGGGGTCCCTTGTCGCTTATTCAATTAAAAGTAATCCAGGAAGTGGTTTCACTCAGTGTATTCACTGTATTTGCGCTGGTCGTTTTCAGGACCGAACAGTTCAGGTGGAATCACATCCTGGCTTTTTTCCTGCTTGTTGCAGCCGTTTATCTGGTGTTTAGAACACCAGCGGATCTTTCATGATTCTTTGTTCAGATCATCAAAACTGACATTGGTGAACTCGTTGGGTCTGGATTCTGTGACCTGGATCCGTTCTTTTATGTATTTGACGACTTCTTCCAGCCCTTCTGCGAATTTTTCAAAATCTTCCTTATATAGAAAAATTTTATGTTTTTCATAAGAGAACCGTCCATCCTTATCTACACGACGTTTGCTTTCTGTTATGGTCAGATAATAGTCGTTCCCTTTGGTTGCTTTTACATCAAAAAAATACGTTCTTTTACCAGCACGTACGGGTTTGGAAAAAACATCTTCTCCTCTGTGTTCCGCATTTGAGGAACTTTCATAATCTTCAAAATACATAGGTATTATTAATTTAAACTACGCAAATATAAAATTTATTTGCTTTAAAACTGTATATTTGCGTAGTTTCTTTTTGATTTAAAAGGTATGCTTAGCAGGCGGTTTATTCGTGTCAAGGTTTTTAAGATTTTATTCAGCAGCGTTCATTCACAAAATTTTGACCAGGCGGGGGCGGAAAAAGAGCTTCTTGCCAGCCTCGAAAAGACCAGGCAATTGTATTTCCTTTTACTATCCCTACCCGTCGCGCTGGCGCACTATGCACAGGACCGGATAGATATCGGGTTGCAGAAATACCAGCCATCGGACCAGGAAATACACCCTAACCTGCGCTTTGTAAATAATAAAGTCATTGCTGCCCTTGAACAGGACAAAGACCTGCTACGCGTCCGGGAGCACGGGATCAACTGGGCTGCACACAGGGGATACGTAAGGAAATTGTATGAGCAGTTGAAGGAAGACCCCTATTTTGTTGATTACATGAATGCTCTGCAAGAGCCGGGTTTTGATGACGATCTTAATTTGATACAACTTTTCTTCTGCAACCAACCCGACGATGACCAGGATCTTTACAATTTACTGGAAGACCAGAGCCTATATTGGGCAGATGATATAGCATACGTTTGTAATGTCATTTTGGCACAACTGGCCGGCATGAAGGCCGGGATGGGTTTTCCGGCACACCCGTCGCTGTTTAACAACCAGGAAGACAGGGATTTTGCGACAGGTCTTCTGGCACATTCCCTGATACATTACAAAGAATATGCTTCATTTATTGAGAAATTTGCTCAGAACTGGGATCTGGAGCGAATTGCCGGAACCGATTCCATTCTCATTATTCTGGGCATATCAGAAGCCGTCGCCTTTCCGCAGATTCCCATTAAGGTCACGCTGAACGAAATAGTGGAAATATCAAAGTATTATAGCACAGAAAATTCAAAAATGTTTGTTAACGGGATCCTTGACAAGGTGATTAAACATCTGACCCAGGAAGGAGTTGTTTCAAAACGTGGCAGGGGACTTGTAGAAAAGCAAAAGAAGTAAAGAACACATAACAATACAACTAACAAAAACAATTATCAACCATGAGCACACTAATAATTTTACAGGAACAAGCAACAAAGACTGCAGCCGGTGCAGGTGGCAACTGGACTTTTCTTATTATGATGGCTGCCATTTTTGTGGTGATGTATTTTTTAATGATACGTCCACAGAAAAAACGCCAGAAAGAACTGAAAGAATACCGCGATAACCTGAAAAAGGGAGATAAAGTCATCACTGCCGGCGGCATCTATGGTACCATTACCGAAGTAAAGGAAAATTACGTTTTGCTGGAAGTGGACACCAACGTTAAGATCAGGGTGGATAAATCAACCCTGGTTAAGGATTCTTCTGACATTCAACAGGGCAGCTAATCAGAAAAACGCGCCTCCAAAGTATGGCCTATGAAACGGTCCAGATGGGTATTGATCCTGTGTATAGCCGCAGCCTTCTTCCTGTGGGTGGTGTATACATTGTCTAATGAGTACACCGCTTATTTCCGTTTTCCGCTGGAAGTCGAAACCAATCTGGACGGGCGTGCCAACATTTCCCAGGCAGACAATACCCTTTTTCTTCGTGGAAAAACCAGGGGCTTTTACATTATCCGTTATTCCTGGCGGAAAAGGATACCTTCTGTACGTATATTTGCAGAGCAGACCCTGATGGGTCGGTACCCGGAAAAAAGTGACAAGTTTTACCTGCTGGCAAACGATATCCACAACCTGGTGAACGATGCCCTGGGTGCCGATTTTCAGGTGGAGACCATTCTCAGTGACACCATCCGTCTTGAATACCGGCAGGTCCATTCCAGGTATGTTCCTGTCCAATTTGTTTCGGACATATCGTATATGCCTCAATATATGTCTTTTGTACCTGTCCGCACCTACCCGGACAGTATTCTGGTCTATGCAGAGGAACCCTACCTGGACCTGATTCGGGGAATCAGGACAAGAAAGGTAATGCTAAGCAATCTGGATCAGACGGTAGAAGGTATAGCCCGCCTGGAAATCCCTGCCAATGCGCGCCTCTCCCGTTCAGAGATCAACTATGAAGTCATGGTTTCCCGCTTTGTGGAAATGACACTAGAGGTTCCTGTGACAACACGCAATGTGCCTTCACGCAGAGAATTGATTATCCTCCCTGACAAGGTCACACTGCAATTCCGGTGTCCTTTTGAAGAGGCTGCAAGCATAAGTGCCGGAGATTTTTCCCTGGTAGTGGATTATAACGAATTCACAGGAAAAGCAGGCGGCAAGATTACCCCGGCTCTGGAAGGAGCCCCCTTAATGATCAGCCACTTGCAACTGACTCCGCAATTCGTAGACGGCATAATCCAGAATCGTTACTAAGCCATGAAGACAACCATAATACTTGGCATCACGGGAGGAATAGGCAGCGGCAAAAGCTACGTGACACGGATTTTCAATGGTTTGGGAATTCCTGCGTACGATTCCGACGCCCGCACCAAACAACTCTACCGCGAGGAACCCCCTCTCAGGGAAGTGCTGAGCGGTATTCTAGGTCCTGATATTTTCATGAACGGGGAACCAGATATCAGCAAGATGGCTTCGCTTATCTTTAATGACACAGCGTTGCTAAAAAGAATAAACCAGGCGGTCCATCCATACGTGGTCAGGGATTTTCTCAAATGGGCATATGCATCCCAGGCACCTTACGTGATTTTCGAAAGTGCCATTTTATTGGAAATGGATCCTCCTTTTCAGGCAACCCGGGTACTGACCATATCGGCAGACCGTGAACTCAGACTGTGCAGGGTAGCCGGCAGGGACAATGCCCTTATCCAATCTGTATTGGCCAGAATGGATAAACAATGGACAGATGAACAAAGAGAAGCCAAGGCAGATTTTGTTATCATTTCGGACAACAAACAGGCTTTGCTGCCCCGTGTTCTTGAAGTACACCAACATATGATGAATATTACACAAAACCACAATGAAAACTGATCTTACAAAAATCCTGTCAGTAGGGGGACAATCCGGTTTGTACCGCTACCTGGCCCAAAGCAACGGGGGTGTGGTAGTCGAATCCCTAACAGATGGAAAAAGAAAATGGATGGGGCCCAGTGCCCGCATGACATCGTTGTCAGATATCTCGGTATATACCCAGACAGAAGAGGAATTGAAGCTTCGGGATGTTTTTGTCCGGATGAAGGAATTCCTACAGGAAAACGAAGCCCCCGCTCCCGGTAAGGAAGCTGCAGAAATGGCTGCTTTTTTTGAACAAGTCATCCCGCAATACGACAGGGATCGCTTTTATCCCTCGCACATGAAAAAGGTGCTGGAATGGTACAACCTGCTCAAATCGGCCGATGCCCTTGATTTTGAAGAAGCAGAAACAGGAGAGGATATGAAAGAGGCAGAAGATGCTCAGGTACCAGAGGCTAAGGGAACAAAATCTGTCCCCAAAAAACCTGCTGCCAAAGCTATCATCCCTGCTGCCAGGGCAGCAAAACCGGCTGCAGCCAAAGCCCCAAGGCAGGTTAAGCACACAACCCAGAAATAGTGCAAACCAGGCGACGGATGCCACAAAGGGTATCAGTCTATACCCTGGGCTGTTCCAAAAACCGGGTGGACAGCGAACACCTCATGCGGCAGCTACAAGCAGGTGGCTGCCAGATCATACCCGATGCCCCGGAAGAAGATTACCCCTTGGATGCCCTGGTGATCAACACCTGTGGATTCATTCACGATGCCAGGGAAGAATCGGTCAGCTACATTCTGGAAGCTCTGAAGGCAAAAGAAGAGGGCAGACTGGGGAAAGTCCTTGTAATGGGTTGTTTGTCTGAACGCTACAAAAAAGAACTGGAAAAGGAAATGCCCGGTGTGGATGCTTTCTTTGGCGTGACCGATATTCCCCTGATAGCCGCTCACCTTGGCGTGCCCTATGATCCGGCCCTGGCCACTGAAAGGGTTCTTTCCACCCCGGCCCACTACGCCTACCTGAAACTGAGCGAAGGCTGCGACCGCAGCTGTGCCTATTGCGCCATTCCCCTTATCCGGGGTCCGCACCGCTCCAGGCCCATGAAAGAGTTGATTGCCGAGGCCGGCCATCTGGCCGGACAGGGAGTCAGGGAACTGATCCTGGTGGCACAGGATACCAGTTATTACGGACTGGATTTGACCGGAAAAAGGGAACTTTCTTCCCTGATGGAAGCCCTGTGCCGGATTAGCGGCATTGACCGCATCCGCGTGCTGTACACCTACCCGCAGGGTTTCCCCCTGGATGTGCTCCGGCTCATGGCCCGGGAACCCAAAATCTGCCAATATGTTGATATTCCCCTTCAGCACATTTCAGATAAGGTCTTGACGGCAATGCGCAGAAATACAACAAAAGCAGAAACCCTCCGATTGATAGAAGATTTTCGTACATTAGTACCGGGGTTGTGCCTGCGCACTACCCTGATGGTGGGACACCCCGGAGAAGACGAACAGGCATTCCTCGAATTGCTAGACTTTGTGAAGGAAGCACGGTTTGAAAGGATGGGTGCTTTTACATATTCCCGGGAAGAAGGCACTTATGGGGCAAAATACCTTAAAGACCAGATCCCTGCAAAGGTCAGGCGTGAGCGTTACGGAAGGCTCATGGAGTTGCAAAAAGGCATATCTTTTGCCTACAACCAATCACGGGTAGGGTCCGTATGCAGCGTTCTGACAGATTATCTTGTCATCCCAGACGGTGGGACCATGAAGCCAACGGTTTTGGGAAGAACACAATACGAAGCCCCCGAGGTGGACGGATTCGTGATCCTGGAAGACGCAGCCCATATCAGGCCGGGCTCTTTTGTAGAGGCCCGCATAACCAAAGCAGATGAATACGATCTGTATGCGCAACTTATTGAAAAAGAATAAATAAATTTATTTACAATGCAATTACTCAAAGACAAGAAAGTGTTGATCACCGGAGCCGCCCGCGGCATTGGCAAAGCCGTGGCATTGGGTATGGCAGGGCAGGGTGCCGACATAGCCTTTACCGATCTTAAAATTGATGACCAGGCAAAAGAAACCATAAAACAGATAGAAGCCTTCGGAGTCAGGGCAATTGCCTATGCTTCAGATGCTGCATCATTTGATCAGGCACACCAGGTGGTTAGCCAGGCCGTACAGGAGCTGGGGCGGATAGATGTCCTGGTTAACAACGCCGGCATAACCCGTGACACATTGCTCTTACGTATGAGTGAACAGCAATGGGACATGGTTATTCAGGTAAACCTTAAATCTGCATTCAACTTTATACATGCACTTACCCCCCTGATGTTAAAACAGAAAAGCGGAAGTATTATCAATATGAGTTCAGTAGTAGGCCTTTCCGGGAATGCCGGACAGGCAAACTATTCGGCATCTAAAGCCGGTTTGATAGCCCTTACAAAATCGGTAGCCAAAGAACTAGGGCCCAGGGGAATTCGTGCCAATGCCATAGCACCCGGGTTCATTATCAGCGACATGACCGATCAATTATCCGAAGCTGTCCGCAAAGCCTGGACAGATACCATTCCCCTGCGCCGGGGCGGCACACCGCAGGAAGTTGCCAACGTGTGCATATTCCTGGCATCGGAACTGTCTTCTTTTGTGAGCGGACAGGTAATTCCCGTATGCGGAGGGATGTATACATAGAATTCAAATAATGATCATATGAAAACCATACGTACAATAGGTCTGCTGGCCGTGCTTCTGCTGGCGGGAGCTTGCGGCCCCATGATTAACATCCTGGAAGTAGACGTGAGACTGCCTGCCACACTGCCCTTGAACCTTTCGGGAAGGGAAATGGTAGTGTTCACTCCCCGGTACGATTCGGTATCCCTTACCGATTCGGTTTTGCTAAACCGCTTTGCCCAGGCATTTGCCGACGGGCTTACCCAGCAGGCAAGACTGTCTCCGGGCTCGGTTCCCGTGTTTAGCCATTATTCGGGAAGCGAGTCGTTCGGCACCCTGGACCAGCCCGATTATGTGCACCGTCTGGCCCTGGAAACGGAAAAAGACCTGATTTTCATGGTGGACAGTGTAACCCTGGGCGCATTCCAGGTGAATGAACTTTCGTTGCTGCTGGCTCCCTTTCAGGCCGTGGTACGTGTTTATGATGCAGAAAAGGTGCGTTTTACCCAATACATCCCCATTAGGGACACCGCTGCCTGGGATCTGGGAGACAATGCAGATCAGGAAATTGTTACGATTCCAAAAAGTGCCTTTTTAGACCTGCAGAGAGCAGCCGTTTTTGTTGGCGAGCGTACCGCACGTTCATTCATGGATCAATGGGAAACACAGGACAGGGTGATTTTTGTCTATGACAAGTCTAAGTGGAACGTTGCCTACGATTACGCCCTGGCCTTTGAATGGGATAAAGCGATGGAAATCTGGCTGGAACTGGTAAAGTCAAATAACGCAAAGGAAGCAGCTTGTGCCTCATTTAACGTGGCCCTGGCCTGTGAAATGCAGGGAAATTTTGAACTGGCCAAAAAATGGCTGAACCTGTCACAAAAGACACTGGACATGCCGGAAACGCGTTATTACAAGGAACTCCTGCTGGAACGAAAAAAGTGAAAGATCCCCATACACCCAGAGGTCTTTGAACTGATCATCTGCATATTCAATATCGGGGATATGGACATTTTCTGTTTTCCCGTAACTTGCTCACTCAGAGAACTAAGACGCCGGTAGTCCTTTTATCCGACTACTCCAGGGAATTAAATTAAAACAACATCTCGGAAGCCAGTGATTCAAAGGTTCTACCTGTAGTCGCTGTTTGAATGCTCCTGTTGCGGGTACGGCCGCTGCTGAGCTATGGGCGGCCGCTGCCACCACAAGGTAAGGGAAGCTTTTTTTCAAGCCGAGGCTTCCCTTACCTTGTCGTGGCAACGGCCTTGCCGTTAATGCGGTTTGCTGCCCCAACAACCGCATGGTGGTCTTCAATGAGGTGTGCCAAAGGTATTTGGTGCATATTTCATGCTGCGAAGCAGCATCACTTTTTTCCTGGTTGACTGAAAAAAAAACGGAGGGCCTGTAAGCCGGGTTCTGTCCAACTCCCATCATTTGTCTTAGCAGCCTACCCCCCGGCATAGAGCGGGCAGCCCTAATATTGCCGGTATACTTGGCCTTGCAGGAGACCGGTGCCTGCGTCAACGGCCGTCACCAACCGTCACGGTGGGCTCTTACCCCGCCTTTTCACCCTTACCCGGGTCCGAAGACCCTGGCGGTTATTTTCTGTCAAGCGATCCCTGACCTTACGACCAGCTGTGATTTCCACAGGATCATGCCCTTCCCTGCCCGGACTTTCCTCCCTTTTCCATTTGGATAAGAGCGATGGGACAGCCCTCCGCACCCGCAAAGTTAAAAAATCTTCTTACATTTACCGTTTGAAAAAAAATGTCTTATGTCTACAAAATATGTCTTCGTAACAGGAGGTGTGACTTCTTCTTTGGGAAAAGGCACTATTGCTGCTTCTCTTGCAAAATTGCTGCAAGCCAGGGGATTAAGAGTAACCATCCAAAAATTTGACCCCTATATCAATGTGGATCCCGGCACCCTGGATCCTTATGAACACGGGGAATGCTACGTTACAGAAGACGGAGCCGAGACCGACCTGGACCTGGGCCATTACGAACGCTTTCTGGGTGTCTACACCACCAAGGCCAGTAACGTTACCACTGGCAAGATCTACCAGACGATCATAGACAAGGAACGCGAAGGCGCATACCTGGGCAAAACCGTTCAGGTCATTCCGCACATCACAGATGAGATCAAGCGTCGGATGCTTCTATTGGGCAAGACCGGAAAATACGATATCATCATCACCGAGATTGGCGGTACCGTGGGGGATATAGAATCCCTTCCCTTTGTAGAAGCCGTGCGGCAGTTGCAATGGGAACTCCCGGATGAGAACTGCGCTGTAATCCACCTTACACTGGTCCCATACCTGGCTGCTGCCAAAGAATTGAAAACCAAACCCACACAGCACTCGGTAAGGCAGTTGCAGCAGGAAGGGGTAAATCCGGACGTTATCGTATGCAGGACAGAAAAGCCGCTTCCTCTTGCCCTTCGCAGGAAAGTAGCCCTGTTTTGCAATGTCCGTCCACATGCCGTTATTGAATCTATTGACCAGAAAAGCATTTACGAAGTTCCCCTGAACCTCAAGCGCCAGAACCTGGACGGCATTCTGCTGGATTTGCTCAAAATTGAGAACAAAGTGGAACCTAATCTGGATGCCTGGAAGCAATTCATTGACCGCGTTTACCACCCCAAAAAGAAAATTGAAATTGCCCTGGTTGGCAAATATGTAGAACTTCAGGATGCCTACAAATCCATTCTGGAATCGTTCATCCATGCCGGAGCCGCCAACAATACCCGGGTAAAGGTGCATTCCATACAAAGCGAACATATCAACCAGTTCAATGTAGATGAGAAACTGGCCGGCATGAAGGGCATACTGGTAGCCCCCGGATTCGGACCGCGCGGGACCGATGGCAAAATATTTGCATGCAAGTATGCCAGGGAGCACAAGATCCCGTTCCTGGGCATATGCCTGGGCATGCAGATGGCTGTTCTGGAATTTGCCAGAAACATTGCCGGGATTCCCGGGGCAGAAAGCATTGAGGTTGCTCCTAAGACCGAATACCCGGTGATTGACTTGATGGAAGATCAGAAACGACTTACCATAAAAGGAGGAACCATGAGGCTGGGAGCCTACGAGTGCAGACTGGAACGCGGGTCACTGGCTTACAGAATATACGGAAAGCATATCATTCAGGAAAGGCACCGTCACCGTTACGAATTGAACGATTCCTTCCTGGAAACACTAGAAAAGGCCGGCATGAAGGCGACAGGGAAAAATCCCGAAACAGGGCTTATAGAAATTATTGAAATTCCGGATCATCCCTTTTACATAGGCGTTCAGTTCCATCCGGAATATAAAAGTACCCCTGAAAAACCCGCCCCCCTGTTTCGTGCCTTTATTGAAGCCGCCCTACGGTACGCAGAATTGCAGAACAATTCATGATAAGACAATTCCTCATAAAAACCCTGCTGTTCACGGCAACATTTGCTGCCACGGCCTCTGCCGTATCCCGCTACAGCTATAAAATTGAGGATGTCACACCGCACATTATCAGTGCCTATACCCAGGGTTTCTTTTATCACGAAGGGTTTTTTTATGAAAGCACCGGGCAATATGGAAGTTCCATGATTGCAAAAGTGGACATGACCACCGGAAAAATTCTGAAATCACAGGCCCTGCAGCGCAGTTATTTCGGAGAAGGAGCCTGCATTCACAACGGCCTGATCTACCAACTTACCTGGACACAGAATACGTGCTTTGTTTACGACGCTCAGACCTTTAACCTGCTGGGTACACGGCGTTACAACCGGGAAGGTTGGGGCCTGACCACAGACGGTAAAGACTTGATTATGAGTGATGGAACCTCAACACTTTATATCATGGACCCGGAAACCCTGTTGGACAAAAGATCCGTTAAGGTTACCCTAAGCGGCAAAGAAGTCGGTTACCTGAACGAACTGGAGTACATAGAAGGCGAGGTTTGGGCTAACATATACATGAGCGATGAAATCGTGCGCATAGACCCTACAACGGGAAAAGTGACCGGTGTTATTGACCTGAAGGGCATCCTGCCCGTATCTTTACGCAAACCCACTACCGATGTACTCAACGGCATTGCCTATGATCCACAGACAAAAAGCATTTGGATAACGGGGAAATACTGGCCCCGTGTATATAAGATATCGTTACATTAACCATGTTCGGGGGTGCCTGCACCACAGGCTGAGAACACACCCTTAGAACCTGATCCGGATAATACCGGCGGAGGAAAAACATGAAAAGAATCATTTTGTCGGGCTTGCTGCTGGCCCATCTCTCACTTGCAGCACAAGAAGTAAGAAATCTGGATTCCATTGTGATTGTTGCCACCCAGGCAGCAAAGGATTCCCCTGTGGCACACAGCCGTGTTCAACGGGAAGATCTGGTACGTACCGCTTCCACCCAAAACCTGCCTTACGCCCTGGCCCTGACTCCCGGTGCCGTGGTTGTTGGAGAAAACGGAACCGGCAGCGGATATGCCTATTTACGTATCCGGGGTTCCGAAGGGTCCCGAACACAGGTAAATTTGAACGGGATCGCTTTAAACGATGCCGAGTCCCAGGAAGTCTTCTGGGTAAACCTTCCGGCACTGAGCGGTTTCCTGGAAAACGTCCAGGTACAGCGCGGGGTAGGGACATCGGTTAACGGCAGCGGGGCATTCGGGGCTACCATCAATATGCGCACGCTCTACCAGAGTCCCGGTCCTTACACTCAGCTGCAGGCTTCCTACGGATCGTTCAACACGTGGAACTTTGCCGTTGGGGCAGGAACGGGTACAGGCCCTGGAACAACACCGGGTGAGGGTCCGGGGACTGGAACTGGCAGGTTGTTTCTACCAAAGGGACTGGCCGTGGACATACGTTATGCGCAGAACGGGACAGATGGGTACATACGCAATGGCTACGGCGGCCTTCGTTCGCTCTTTACACGGGTTTCCTGGATACGCCCCGATTATACACTCAAACTATATTATATATACGGTGATCAGCATACCGGGATCACCTGGGAAGGGATCCCGCGTGATATGCTGGCCATTGACCGGCGGTACAATCCGGCCGGTGAATACACAGATTCTCAGGGCGCGGTGCGTTACTATCCCAACGAATCGGACAACTACACACAGCATCACCTCCAGCTGAACCATGCGCAACGTTTTGCAAAAAATATTTCCTGGAGCAACACACTACACGTTACCAAAGGAGACGGGTATTATGAAAACTACAAGCAAAAAAGTTCGGGCAACTATATCGTACGCCGCTCCATGGACAATATATACACTGCTTTTAGCTCTATTGGGAGCTGGACTTTTACAGGGGTAAGCAGGAACACCCAAAGCAGCGAAAGCAGGCGTAGTAGCGAAAGCAGGAGAGGCTGGGGGAGCGGTGGAGGAAGCAGTAGCGCAGGTAGCGTGGAAGTGTTGCTGGGACTGAATTATGCATACTATGACGGCCAGCACTTCGGATTGATGAGCTATCAGACTGAAAAGCCTGATTTTACCAATGCCGGGGAGTATTACAGGAATCTTGGAATTAAACACGATGCCAGTACATTTCTCAAAGGTACGTACCAGGTGCCTTTGGGTGCAAACCGGGACAACGCACTCAAATTCTTTGCAGATATGCAATACAGGTACGTTGGCCTGCATATGGAAGGTGAAGATGCAGACGGCGGCCCTTTGGCCCATAAATCCACACTTCATTTTTTCAACCCAAAGGCCGGGATCACCGCCATCATTCACAAAGACCACCAGCTGTATGCCTCGGCCTATTCCGGCAGTCGGGAACCCTCGAGGAGCGACATCAAGGAATCCATTAAAGCAGGCAGGACGGCAGAGCTCAAACCGGAAAAAATGCTGGATTTTGAGGGAGGGTACCGGTTTTCGTTAGCTAACCTGATGCTGGGAGTGAACCTGTACGCCATGGAATACCGCAACCAGCTGGTGCCTACGGGAAAAATCAGCGACACGGGATACGAAGTCAAGGAAAACGTGCCCGTATCGTACCGCAGGGGCGTGGAAATTGAAGCCGGCTGGCAGGTGCTGCCACAACTGCGTCTGGAAGGAAATGCCTGCTTCAGTAGCAACAAGATTAAAGACCTGACCATTTACCTGGACACGTATGACCACCCGTATGAATGGAATCCGGTAAGGCCACAGGTAACTGAATATTACGAACTTACACACCTTGTTTACTCCCCGTCATTAACTGCTGTAGCACTTGCATCAATCAAGCCGTTTGTTACCGGGAGGTCTCTGTTCAGAAACCTGGAGGCTGTGTTCACTGCCCGCTTTGTGGGAAAACAATACTTTGACAACACCTCAAACCAGGACCGTTCCCTTCCTGCCTACCAGGTCCTGGGCTTCACCTTATCGCAACCTTTTAAAACAAAGCGTGCAGGAACCTTTACTATAAGCCTGTTTGCAGACAACCTACTAGACCAGCAGTATTGTGCCAGTGCCTGGGCTTACCGGGCTGCTTTCCGGGATACAGGGACCGTTGAAGTCACAGAGGGATTCTATCCCCAGGCGGGTTTTAATGCAATGATCAGATTATCATGGGAGTGGGGAAATTGATACTGGAAATATTCGGAACCTTGACCGGACTCCTGTATGTGTGGCTGGAAATCAAACACCGCCGCTCCATGTGGGTGGTGGGCATTGTCATGGCCCTGTGTTACATAGCAGTATTCGGAGTTGAGGGATTGTACGCCTCCATGGGGCTGTATGTGTATTACTTAGGAATGAGCCTGTACGGCTGGGTGCAATGGGGCCGGCAGATGATACCGGCACAGACAGGACAAATCGTGCATCCCATAACAGGAGTTATACCCGGACAATCTGAAAAGCCGAAGCCACCGGAGCAGCAACAAGAGCAGCAGGTGGGACAGCAACAGGAGCAGGAGCCTAGGCCGGTACGCATTACACAGAGGCAGGCTGTTACGGCTGGCGGGCTGCTTGTGACATCTTTTTTCATTATGTGGCTGGTCCTTGGGTGCCTGACTGATCATCCGGCACCGGTTCCCGATGCAGCCATTGCGGCACTTAATATAACGGCTACCTGGCTTTTGACCCACAGTGTGCTGGAGCAGTGGTTTTTGCTCCTAGTTGCCAATGCCCTGGCCATTGGTCTTTATGCCAGAACTGGTCTGTGGTTTACAACCGGACTGTACGTTGTTTTTCTTATATCTTCTGTTGCAGGGTACATAAGCTGGCGAAGAAAAATTTTATAACTTTGTCAAAATGTACCCTTATGAAATCAATTCTCATAACCAACGTATTGCTGTATAAAGAACGGAAGGACGTTCTGATAGAGGGCAACAAGATAAAAAGTGTAGAAACCGCAGGATCCATTCCGGAACAAGGCATTGACAAGGTTATTGACGGTTCGCGCAAAGCCATTATTCCCGGTTTTGTAAATGCACACGCCCATTCGGCCATGACGCTATTCCGAGGTGTGGGAGAGGATGTCCCCCTGGACCAGTGGCTGCATGAACGCATCTGGCCATATGAGGCCAAACTGGACGAGGAAATGGTCTATTGGGGGGCCAGGCTGGCCTGCATAGAGATGATACGCACAGGGACCACTACCTTCAACGACATGTACTGGCACCTGAACGGGACCAAGCGGGCTGCAGAAGAAATGGGCATGCGCTCGGTACAATCCTTCACCTGGCTGGATCATTTCCGGGACGATGTCATTGAAAATAACAAGAAGCTTTTGAAAGAAGCCCACAAAGCAAGCGCCGGCTGGAGTTCCCTGACCACCTTTGCAGTTAGTCCCCACGCCATTTACACCGTGGCAGAGAAATCTTTCCGCTATATCAACAGCTATTCCAGGGACAACGATCTTACAGTGCATACGCACCTTGCCGAGACCCGCTCCGAGATGGACCAGGCTGAACGCGATTTTGGCATGAGTCCTACCGAATACCTGAACAAACTGGGCCTGATGAGCCCCAACCTGGTGGCAGCCCATTCGCTCTGGCTAAGCAGTGAAGATATCAGAATCCTGGGGGATAACGGTGTGAATACGGTACACAATCCAAATTCCAACCTAAAACTCGCCTCGGGTTATAAGTTCAAATACAACGAACTGCGTGATGCAGGGGCTAATGTATGTCTGGGTACTGACGGCTGCGCATCGTCCAATAACCTGGATATGATTGACAGTATGAAGACTGCCGCCCTGCTGCAAAAAGTATGGCGGAACGATCCCGGGGCCATCCCCCTGAAAGAACTCATGAACGTAGCCTCCCTTAACGGAGCCAGAGCCCTGCGACTGAACACAGGAAAGATCGAGCCCGGTTTCCTGGCAGACGTAGCGCTGGTAGACATGGCCAAGCCCTCCTTCGTTCCTAACCATTATTTCCTGGCCAACCTTGTCTATGCCGCCAACGGAGAATGTATAGATACCGTCATCTGTGACGGTAAAATCATCATGGAAAACCAGCAAATATCAGGGCAGGAAGAGATATACCGCAAAGTGCAGGAAGTCGCAGACAAAGTAGTAGATTATAAAAAAAGAAAAAAGAAATGAAATCTTCAGTTTACCAGGAATCGGCAGATTATATACTCCAAAGGATTCCAAAACGCCCTCAGGTGGCCATTATTCTGGGCAGTGGCCTGGGAAATCTGGCAGATAGCATACAGGACCAGGTGGTTATACCTTATGCAGAAATCCCTAATTTTTTACTTTCCACTGCTCCCGGACATAAAGGAAACCTGATATGGGGCCGTCTGGGGGGAAAAGAGGTTATTTGCATGCAGGGACGCTTCCACTACTACGAAGGATACGGCATGGAACAGGTTACTTTACCCATACGCGTCTTCAAACTGCTGGGTGCCCTGGCACTCTTTGTTTCCAACGCTGCAGGCGGGATCAATCCGCGCTTCAAGCAAGGAGACCTGATGGTCATTACAGACCACATTAATTTAATGCCCAATCCGCTCATCGGCAAGAACAATCCGGATTTCGGAGAACGTTTTCCCGATATGACGCGCACCTACGACAAAGAGTTGCGCAAAATCTGCGACGATATGGCCCATATCCACGGCATACCCCTACGTCACGGAACGTATATTGGCAGCAGCGGGCCTACTTTTGAAACCCCTGCAGAATATGGTTATTTCAAGATCATAGGTGCAGATGCCACTGGAATGTCCACCGTCCCGGAAGTCATTGTGGCGCGTCATTGCGGCATGCGCGTTTTTGGCATGTCTGTCATAACCAATGAAGCGTACGACTTTGCCGAAGATTATGAAAATGACGGGGCCGATGTCATTGTAGCCGCCGATAAGGCTGCCGGAAAAATGGCACTTTTATTTGCAGATATTATTGCAAACATGTAAGAATTATCTTACATTTGCATTGTACGTTTTATCCTAAATTAAGATGCGATCGTTATTTATCCTGATCGTTGTGCAATTGCTGTTTATACAATGCACATCTGATATCCGTGATGATTTAATGGATCCCATATCGCCTACCGTCCCTGTAACCGGATTGACAGCTCCGGTGGAATTGCACGTCCTCAGGATTCCTGATCATTTCACTAAAGACGATTTGTCTACACACCGGAAAGCCGACTTCAGAGGAATCATTTCTCAGGACGGCAAAACAATCACCGCTTCTGTAATTCAGTACTTTCATCCGGACGATTTACCCGCCCGTTTTGTATGTTTTTATCCAAAACCCGATACCCTCAGGAACGGAATAGCCAGTTACACCCTGGACGGCTCCCAGAACATTATTTACGCTCCGGTCGCCAACGCCGGGACCCTGTATGCCCCAAACCCGGACTTCGGATTCAATTTCCGTTACAAATTGTCCCGGTTACATGTCGTAGTCAGTCTCTCACAGGAAAAGGCTATAGCAGAAGACATTGTCCTGCTTTCTTTGGGAGTGCTCACCTATAACAAACTGCAGTTGAAACTGGACGGGCCCCTTGCCGGCCAATTGCACGTGGCAGAGGATGCGAAAAAAGTACTGCTTCCTATCAGAGATGACAGTGGCGCCATTGTCCGGAGCATTAACCCGTCTAAAAACGCGGTGGATTGCGGATCTGTGTACGTCTATCCCGGGGAAAATCCTGTTCTGGCATTGAAAATTCAGGAAAAAAATGGTACTTTTACGCAGAAATTGTCCTTGCCAACCCTGACTCCCGGAAAGGAATACCTGGTAGAGGTTACAGGCGACGTTAAAAATGTTCTTTTTAATACTTCTTTATCTGACTGGATCCAGGGAGATTCAGGAGTTGCAAAATTCTGAACCGGCATGTATTTTTTGTTGAAGGAAACAACCTGTTAGTTTAAGAATTAGCGGGTTATGTTGAAATAGGGTACACCAGAGGCACAAACTTCATACCTTGGTTTCTAATAATTTCTTATAACTGCTATGAAAAAACTCTTGCTGGCAACCCTTTCGGTGATAGTCATCGCTGGTTGCGTTAAAGACATTCCTTATGAAGACCAACCAGTTCCTATATCATTTGGTGCGGGCCTATCCACGGTTAACACCCGTGCCCCTATAGCCAACCTCACATCGGGTCTTACAGGTATTCAAATGCTTAGAGCTGCTGACCATGCTACTACTCCTGACTGGACAGCAGTTTCTTCTGTTGCTACAACAGCCAACATTGCTACTGACGGAGCAGTGGGCACATTATCCACGGCCCAGTATTACAATCCTAACCCGGCCCTGAATGCCTGGTTTATGTCGTTTTATCCATCCGGCACCATGGGAACCGGTAAAGTGAGCTGGACAATCACCGGACAGGAAGACATCATTGTTGCCCCGTCTGTCAGTGCCGGGAACAAGTCATCACCGGTCAATCCTACCACCCTGGCCTTTGCCCACAAACTGACTCAGTTGCAATTTGAAGTACTTGGCGCTTCGGCCACCGCCATTACCCAATGGGGTACCATATCGTCCATAAAAGTGAATGCAGATACGGCCCTGGAACTGACGTTAAGCACGAACGCACTGGCTTCTGCTTCCGCCCCCGTGAACGCAGACCTAACAATCAGCGGTACTTTTCCGGTCACCTTAACAACTTCCGCTGCTGCTGTAGGAGTTATTATGGTTAAACCAGGCGCCCTAAACACCATCAAGGTAACAACCGCCAATACTTCGGAGCAGTCTGTCAGCATTACGGGACTAACAACGACCGCCGCAGGATCGGCCCATAAGATCACACTCACCTTTACCGAATGGGGTGGCATCACCTTTAGTGCATCACTTACCGACTGGGCTACCGGAACCGCCGGAGCAGGCAGCTTGTAATCATTCATTAATTACCAGCTGTTAATAAATGCTTGAAGGTATTGTGGGTGTGAAAAGGATACTTCTCATATTGTCTCTGCTTATATACGGGTGTACCAAACAGGCACCTGAAAAATTGCCCATCCCATCGGGGGACGGGCAGCAGGTTCCCATTGATTTTGGAGGAGGTATCATCAACACCAAAGCGCCCATAATATCTACATCGGGCATACCTACAGCACAAATACTAGCGATACAGGTATTGAGACAGGATGTGGCTAAAAATTCAAGTCCCAACTGGAGTACTGTTTCTTCGGTTTCAGCCACAGCCACCTTCTTTCCTTATGCATCTGTCCCTGCCAGCAATATATATAATTTTGTCGTTAACCCAAAGCAGTATTACAACCTCAACAAGAATAATTATTCCCATTTTACGGCCTATTACCCGGGAGTAAATGAAAACGCTGTGGCCACCACTTTAGCCAGCGGGGTGGCCACCTTTACCATCACGGGGCAGGAAGACATAATTTCTGCCCCGTCGGTAAATGCGGGGGGGAGTCAAACCCAATCACTCCCCGTTAGTTTTGTGTTTTCACACAAACTGTCTCAGGTACAGATTTACGTAAAAGCGGCCAATGCAGGAGCCATCACTTCCTGGGGCAATGTGACTGCTGTCAAGGCCACTTCCGCTACAAGACTAAATCTGACAGTTTCCACCCAGACCCTCTCACAACACGCAACCCCTGTGGTTAGTGACCTTTCTACCGGCAAAGCTCCCCAGGCACTGACCACCGATTTTGTCTCCTTTGGAACCATACTGGTTTACCCCGGTGCCCTGACCATAAAAGTCACCACGGCCAACTTTCCGGAGCAAACCGTTACCATAAGCCCGTCAATAACAACAGCAGCTGGAAGCTCACACCGGATAGACCTGACCTTTACAGCTACAGCCATAAACTTCAATGCCACCCTGACCGGCTGGGTTACCGGTACCCCGGGCGCGGGAACAGTACAGTGACCCTGATCATGTATGTACAGGAATCCATTACTATACATCTCATTATTTATTCTTTCCGGGTGTTCAGTACATGAAACTGAACCAGAGCAATTGTTTCCTATAGATTTCAGGGCTGCATACAGCCTTTCTCTGGATGTTACTACCAAAGCTCCCATTTACGATATCGACCAGATGGAACCCATCCAGATCCTGCGTTCAGATGGAATAGCAGCCGACTATTCTGCCCATACAGCGCCCGATCTGACCGGAACCGTTGCCGCAGACGGGATCGTTACACCTTCCGTTCCGCAACATTATGATCTGAACGGTGAGCAGGCTAACTTTATGGCGTTTTATCCGGTAGCACGCAATATCCAGGCAGGGATAGCCAATTTCAAGATAACAGGGCAGGAAGACGTTACCGCTGCCCAGAATGTATACGCAGGCAGTAGCGGCAGCCCCTCTACCGCAGCATTTGCCTTCAGGCACCTGCTTGCACAGGTCAGGATCCAGGTTTGTGCCCAGAATTCCAGTGCTTCTTCTACCTGGGGCACGATTACCTACCTAAAAATTGAAACCCCCACTTCCCTTAATCTGGACCTGAATGCATGGCCTGCCCCTAGTGCCGCTTCAAATCCCGAGAACGAATCCCTTCCCACGAGCATTGGCGGCAACGCCTCCCAAACCATCACCACAACCTATTCTTCGGCCGGCAGCCTTATGATCCTGAATGCAACTTACCCGGTACAGGTAAAGGTCAAAACAGCAAAAAAAGCCGAGGTAACCGTAACTACCTCTGTTTGGTATATTAGTCCGGGCAATGTATATACCATCAAGCTGTTTTTCAAGAACAACACTATCGAAGTACAATGAACAAGCTTCCGGCCATACTCATTCTCGCTTTTCTGGCCACAGCCTGTGACTGGTTCTCCCTGTGCAGGGAACCGGTACCTATAAACTTTGATGTAGCTTTAATACCGGATATTCATGTAAATAACCCTACAAAAGCCCCCGTGACAGTTCCTTCAGAGATGGGCCCCATACAGATATGCCGCAAAGATGGTACTGTTGCCGACTATTCTTCGCTCAATCAGCCAACCCTTACCGGTACCGTCCATACAGACGGCCATGTCGTTCCATCCACACAGCAATACTATCTGAGCGACGGAACGCTGGCAAATTTCATAGCATACCACCCACAGGCCAATTCCCTGAATGCAGGTGTGGCCAATTTCCGGATTACGGGACAGGAAGACATCATGGTAGGGGTGTGCTGGAACGCGGGAAACTCACAGTCACCGGTCACCGTATCTTTCACTTTCAGTCACCTGCTTTCCCAGATCAATTACCAGGTCATTGCTGAAAGCCAGGCATCTGCAGATGCCTGGGGTACCATAACATACATCAAGACAGTCTCGCCCACATCGCTGGATCTGACTTTAAATAACCAAACCCTGACAGCCAATGCGATTCCCCTGGATACCGCACTGCCTTCTTCCATAGGGAGTAACGCAACCCTTGCACTTTCAACTTCATTGACTTCTGCAGGATCTGTGATGGTGTTTCCTGGCAGCCGCCAGCTGATTCTTACCATTAAAACATCCAAAAGCGACATCCTGACCATTCCTACCAGTCTCTGGTATATGGCCCCGGGAAATATTCATACCGTTACCCTCACTTTCAAAGGTAATGCCACGGGAATTCCCATCACGGCTTCATTGACCGGCTGGCCTGAATAAACGGAATTTTAGTAAATATTGTGTGAATCTGCCGGAAATGAATTAAATTCGCAGTTTAATTCATAATGGAATAGATATGTCTACGAAAGAAATCAAGTTTTGTCTACTGTACAGAGATATGTGGCAATCATCGGGCAAGTATGTCCCCATGGTTCATCAATTAAAGCAATTTGCCCCGCTGGTTATTGAAATGGGTTGTTTTGACCGCGTAGAAACCAACGGAGGAGCTTTTGAACAGGTCAACCTGCTCTTTGGTGAAAACCCCAATATAGCAGTGCGTGAATGGACAAAACCGCTACGTGCCGCCGGGATCCAGACCCAGATGCTGGAAAGGGGATTGAACGGGATCCGTATGTACCCTGTGCCGGCCGATGTGCGCCAACTCATGTTCAAAGTAAAAAAAGCGCAGGGTGTTGACATTGCCCGCTCTTTTTGCGGGCTGAATGATGCCCGCAACCTTGAACTTTCTGTCAAATATGCCAAAGAAGCCGGGATGATTTCCCAGGCAGCCCTGAGTATAACACACTCGCCGGTTCATACGGCCGAATATTACCTTTCCATTGTAGATGAACTTGTAAAATTCGGAACAGACGAAATTGCCCTCAAAGACATGGCCGGTGTAGGCCGTCCCACCATGCTGGGAAAACTTACTCATGGCATCAAAACAAAATATCCCCACATACTGGTTCAATACCACGGTCACTCCGGGCCTGGCTTCTCCATGGCTTCCATGCTGGAAGTTGCCAAGGCAGGCGTTGACATAGTGGACGTAGCCATGGAACCCCTGAGCTGGGGTATGGTTCATCCGGACGTGATTACCGTACAGGCCATGTTTAAGGACGCCGGTTTCAAAGTAAAGGAAATAAACATGAAAGCCTATATGGAAGCCCGTTCCATGACCCAGTCCTTCATAGACGATTTTCTGGGCCTGTTCATAGATCCGGGCAACAAGGTCATGACATCGCTTCTGGTAGGAAGCGGCCTTCCCGGGGGGATGATGGGCTCCATGATGGCCGATTTGAAAGGTTTTCACAACGCCATAAACATGGGTCTGAGGGCTTCTGGCAAGAAAGAACTTACCCTGGACAATCTGGTTACCATGTTATTCCAGGAGGTGGGCTATGTATGGCCAAAATTGGGTTATCCCCCGCTGGTTACCCCGTTCAGCCAATATGTCAAGAATATTGCCCTGATGAACCTGATGCACATGCTCAAAGGGGAAGAACGCTGGAAAACCATAGACAAGACAGCCTGGGACATGATCCTGGGTTATACCGGAAAATTGCCGGGAGAACTAGCTCCCGAAATCCTGCAACTGGCCAGAGAACAAGGTAAGGAATTCTTCACGGGCAATCCGCAAAGCCAGTTCCCCGATGCCCTGGATACCTATCGCCAGGAGATGAAAGAAAACAAATGGGACTTTGGCAAAGACGACGAAGAACTCTTTGAACTGGCCATGCACGATCGTCAGTATCGAGACTATAAGAGCGGCATAGCCAAGGAACGTTTCCAGAAAGAACTGGAAGCCGCCCGCGAAAAGGCCAAAGCTCCCATCCTTGTAGAACGGCCTGTGATTGAAATGCCCAGGATAGATGTTGACAAAATCTTGCAACAACACCCCGATGCACAACCCATCCAGGCAGCAGCCAAAGGCCAGCTCATATGGGAAGTGGCAGCTGCAGGCGATTCAAAAGAACCCGTTGTGGGTGCCAAAGTCAAAGAAGGGCAAATCCTGTGCTACGTGCAGACTTATTATGGGATGGAGCCAGTAACGGCACTCTCTTCGGGAAAATTATTTGCTGTTTCTGCCAAACAGGGTGCTATGGTTGAAAAAAATGAAATTATTGGCTTCATTGCGTAAGATAAAAATTGCCCTGCACTGGCAGATTCTGATAGGTGTTCTACTGGGTATATTGTTCGGGATTCTTTTCCCCGAATATGTTTCCTATACAAAATGGGCCGGAGACCTTTTCCTAAGGGGACTGAAGATGGTGGTTATACCACTGGTATTCAGCGCTCTTATCATGGGAGTCTGCAGTGTCGGGAAAGCAGCCGATCTGGGGCGCATAGCCGGCAAAACATTTGCGTGGTATGTGATTACTACCCTGATAGCCTGTGTTCTGGGCCTTTTGCTGGTCAACATATTTAAGCCGGGAGAAAATGTGGACCTGAGCTTAAAAGAGACGGTAACCGACCTTGCTGTAGGCAACGTATCTTTTGTTGACCAACTCATTGCCATTGTTCCTGATAACATTATAAAAGCCATGGCCCAGGGAGATATGTTGCCGGTCATCTTCTTTGCCATACTTTTTGGTTTTTTTATTAACGTTTCCTCAGAAAAGACACACATACTCCTGTCAGACGTTTTTAATTCCATTTACGAAGTGATGATATCCATCACTTACCTTGTTATCAAATTTGCTCCCATAGGATTGTTTGGTGTTGCCTCGGGTATGGTCGGGGCGCAAGCGGGCGATTCCAAAGCGCTGGGCGTTATGTTCGGCAGCCTGGGCATATATGCTGCCATCATAGCCGGAGGCTGCCTGATTCAAGGATTGCTCATTCTGCCGGGGCTGTTCAGACTACTCACACGAAAGAATCCCTTTGTGTTTATGAAAATGATGGGGACGGCGTTGGTCACCACTTTTACCACGGCATCTTCTGCTGCCTCGCTTCCCATATCGCTGCGGGATATACATGAAAAAGCCGGGGTTTCCAAAAAAATTGCCGGTTTTTGCCTGCCCCTGGGAAACACTGTAAACATGAACGGGACAGCTCTTTTTGAATGTGTTACGGCCATTTTTATTGCACAGGCCTATGGCATTGAGCTGACCCTGATCCAACAAATCATAGTCATACTCACCAGCCTTCTGGCTGCCGTAGGAGCAGCCGGAATACCACTTGCCGGGCTGGTCATGATGGCGGTTGTTCTGAATGCCGTCGGATTGCCTCTGGAGGGCATAGGACTGGTCCTGGTAGTACAACAACCCCTGGATATGATACGCTCGGCCGTCAATGTATGGGGCGATATGACCGGAGCTGCCATTGTAGCGCACAGTGAAAGCGAAAAATTAAACTTTTAGGGAACAATGAACACCACCCTCATATGTCCCTCCTGCGGAGAACAATACCCGGAAGACGAAGTTGCCTGGCGATGCCGTTGCGGCAGTTACCTCGATCTGGCATTTACGCCTCATTTTGATCCTGCTTCTCTGGAAGGACCGGAAAGTTTCCTTCGCTTCAGGAGCGTTCTGCCTTTGTCTTTCCCCGAAAAGGCCCTGACTTTCGGAGAACGTTTTACCCCGCTGCATCCCATGTTATTGTACGGGGTGCCGGTGCGGGCCAAGATGGATTTTCTGCTGACCACCGGCTCTTTCAAAGACCGGGGAGCCTTTATGATGATCAACAAATGTCGCGAACTGGGCATAACCAGGATCGTAGAAGACTCCTCGGGAAACTCGGCTTGTGCCATGGCCGCCTATAGCGCACTGGCCGGGATTGAAGCACATATTTTCATGCCCCAAGGGAATTCCTCGGCAAAAACCATACAGGTACACACCTATGGGGCCATGTTGCACAAGGTTCCGGGAAACCGCGCCGATTGTGCCAGGGCGGCCGAAGAAGCGGCCAAAGACTATTATTATGCGGCACATACGTGGAATCCCTATTTTCTGCATGGCACCAAAACCGTGATTTACGAGATCATGGAACAGTCCCTTTGGCAGGCTCCCGATGTGATTTTTGTTCCCGTGGGAAGTGGTTCGCAGTTGCTTGGCATCTTTCTTGGGCTGCAGGAAATGAAAAGAGCGGGAATCATAAGCCGGTACCCGCGCCTTATGGCGGTTCAGAGCGAACATTGTGCTCCGTTGAAAAGCCACATGCAAGGGCAGCAGACCCCCCAACTGCCCAAGGAACCCATCCTGGCCGAGGGTATTGCCATCCGGCAGCCTCCCCGGCTCCGCCAGATTATTGAAGCCCTAAGTGAAACCGGAGGCGAAACCGTTACTGTAACCGACCAGCAGATTGTAGATGCACTCAAAGCCTCGGCCCGGCAGGGGATATACATTGAACCCACTTCGGCAGCGGCGGTGGCGGCAGTGGGGCAGTTCAAAGGAAGGTTGCACAAGAAAGATAAAGTGGTGGTAATCCTTACCGGTCACGGGCTGAAAGCAACTCCCCGTATAGAAAAAATTATGGACAACAGCTGATGGAATCATTTTCGTTCATACAATGGGCGCTGGAACACCTGAATTACTGGACGGTGATGCTGCTCATGACCATAGAAAGCTCTTTTATTCCTTTTCCCTCCGAAATTGTGGTACCTCCGGCTGCTTACCTGGCTGCTGCAGGAGAACTGAATGTATACCTGGTGGTCCTTTCTGCGACCGTAGGGGCTTTGCTGGGCGCCTTACTCAATTACGGGCTATCCATTTGGATTGGGCGTGCCATAGTCTATAAATTCGTAAATTCACGGTTGGGGCACGCCTGCCTGCTGAATGAACAAAAAATAGTCAAAGCAGAATCTTATTTTGTTAAGTACGGAAATATATCCACCCTTTTAGGGCGTTTGGTTCCAGGTATCCGGCAATTGATATCCATTCCGGCCGGGCTGGCCAAAATGCCCATGGGACCTTTCCTGCTCTATACGGCCATTGGAGCAACCCTGTGGAATACCATCCTGGCCATAATCGGGTATTCCCTTCACCGCGTGGTACCCAAAGACCAGCTCATGGAAAAAGTACATGAGTACACAACGCAGATTTCCTGGGTGCTTCTCGGGCTGGGTGTGCTGGTGTTCGGATACATTATCTGGAAAATGATACGGAAAAAGTAATATGGACGTATTGATTATCCTTCTGCTTATCCTGCTCAACGGGATCCTGTCCATGACAGAGATGGCTTTTGTGTCGTCACGCAAGTACAGGCAACATGCCGATGACCGCTTTCTTTCCACCATCCAGATAGGGATCACCCTGATTGCCATCCTGACTGGTTTGTTTTCCGGAGCAACCCTGACCGATGACTTTGCGGCCATTCTGGCCCGGTGGGAACCTCTTGAAAAACATGCGAATTGGATTTCCAACGTCTTAATTGTAACATTTGTAACTTATCTTACGCTGGTCATTGGGGAACTGGTTCCCAAACGCATTGGCCTGATGGCGGCCGATAAAGTCGCCAGTACCATGTCGGGGCTCATGAAAATGCTACGCAAGATCACTTATCCCATCGTATGGCTGTTGAGCAAAAGTACCAGAGGTCTTCTCATAATCCTGGGCATGGGCGATCTGAAAGAAGCCAAGGTAACGGAAGAAGAGATCAAGGCCCTGATTGAGGAAGGAAAGGAAGACGGCGAGATCCGCGAAGTGGAACAGGAGCTGGTAGAGCGTGTCTTCAACCTGGGAGACCGAACCATAGAAACCGTCATGACACACCGCAGCGATTTAATCTGGCTCGATATCAACGATCCCATAGAGGTAAACCGTGACATTGTACATGAAAACCTGCACGGCATATACCCCGTAGCCGATGAAGACCTTGACCAGCTTCTGGGTGTGGTGTATCTGAAAGACCTCTTTGGCACCATGGATAAAAAAGACTTTGACTTGCGCTCTGTGATCCAGGAACCCCTTTTCATACCAGAGAACCTGAGCGTTTATGCTGCCGTGGAACAAATGAAACACAGCTATAGTAAATATGCGCTGGTGACAGATGAATTCGGCAGTATCCAGGGAATGGCCACCCACTCGGACATCATGGAAGCCATCATAGGCGAGTTACCCGAAAACCAGGAAGACCACGACATTGTTTCCCGCGGAGATGGTTCTTACCTTATTGACGGTCAATGTGATTTTTATGCGTTCCTGGAGCACTTCGACATGGAAGACCTGGCTGCCACGTACGATTACAATACCCTGAGCGGATTGATTCTGGACAAGCTGGAACACGTTCCGGTAACTGGCGAAACCTTTAAGTGGGAAGGATTATCCATAGAGGTGGTTGACATGGATTTTGCCCGGATAGACAAGGTGCTGGTACGGCCTGTCAAAAATACTTCCCAAGATTAATATATACGCCAAACTTGGCACCCGGGTGTAATCCGTATTCTACCAGCACGTCAATGGGTCCCAGCGGGCTGTCATAGGAGTATCCGGCTGCGGCACCCAGCATAAACAATCCTTTGTCCCACTCTATAAGTTCCAGCATGGAGTGGCTTATACGGGCCACATTCCCCTTAACCCACAAAAAATGATTGTTCCAGATGCGGTAACGCGCTTCAAAAGCGGTTGCCAGAAACTTATTGTCAACCACTTCTGTAGGTCTGAACCCGTAGAAGGGCAGCTGGTGGTCCAGATAATGGGCCTCCTTGGTCCCGCCTACAAAGTTCTGCATGGGGAAGGCAAATTCCTTCCCGTACAGGAACCGGCCGTATAAGGCAGGTACGAGTGTCCACCTGTCAGTCACCGGGATGGCTATGTTAAGAGAAAAGGACAGGGCCGAGATAGGGGTGTCGTCCCGGTATTGTGACAGGTCGTCTGTATAAAGCGCGTACTCGGCTTTGAAACGCACCCCCGAAGTGGGATAATTGGCGTTATCGTAACTGTCGTAACGTACACCGGCACGGTAGCTTATAAGGTTTTCGCGCACCCTCTGCCGTTGCAATCCATCATCGTTGGCCATAATCAAGCTCGGGGAACGGAAATTTTCAAAGCGTGCGCCCAGGTATATATTGAAATTCCTGTAATAAAAGTTCGCCAGGTCCAGATTCACGCGGTTTTTGTGGAACCGGATATTGTGTGATGTGGTATCCCGCCCGGTGTAGAGTTCCATGTTCCCGTAGCGGTACGTATAGGACAATCCGAATTTACCGAGCCAGGCATCCTGATAAAATATCCCCACGTTCACATACGGATTGGTGGAAAGCCTGCCGGTGAGCTCGACCATGCCTCCGTGGAGTTCCGGCGGGGCATAAATGGCGTTGATATAACCCGAGGCGATTTCCCTGGTATCGAACCGGATCCCTACGCTCACCGCACTGCGGGAACGCTCCCGGCAATTGAAGGTCAGGTTGTAGCGTCCATCCTGCTCAACCAGGCTATAGCTCAGAGATGAGAAACTGCCGGTGCCCTTGAAGCGGTCTACTGCTTCCCGGAGCGAGTTTGTGCCAATGGTGGAGAACTCCTTGAAGCGGAGCATGCGACGCAGGTTTTTTTCGTTCAGGGTAGTGGCGCCGTTAAAGATGATGTATCCCAGCTCAACACTGTCTTCCACCGGAGAGTCTGTCCCAGCTTTCCGGTTGGGCGGCAGCTTTATTTCATCGGCAGGATGTATGCCTATCAGTTCCTTAAAGGCCAGGATGGCATCCCAGTTTTCGCGGGCAACGCGTTCCCCCCTGATGAGCAGGGAATCGACGGCCGTAGTATTGAAACTGGCTGTTGTATAGGGATCTGTATCGGGGTGAATGTACAGGTCGGTCATACTCTTGTTTTTTTCAAAAGCATCACGGGCCAGCCGTTCCATCATGCGATTGATTATGAACATGAGGTTGTCGTAGTCGTCTTCACGGATTTCCCCCTTTTTTTGACTTTCCAGCCGTTCTGTCATCATGCTCACATCCACTCCAATGATGATCTCGGCTCCCATTTCCCGGACCACATTCACGGGAAAATTATTGATAAGTCCGCCATCAATCAGTATGCGCCCATCACGTTCTACGGTAGCGAAAGCGCCCGGAATTGACATACTCGCCCTTATGGCCAGGGGCAGGCTACCTTCCCGCATAACCACCTGGTCCCCGCTTATCAGATCATAACCAACGCAGGCAAAGGGGATGGGAAGGTCGTCAAAGGATTTCATGTTGTGGTAACCCACCGTATACTCGCTGAGCATGTCCATGACAGACCCGCCGCTCAGGAAACCTGTAGAGATGTGAAAACGATCTTTGTCAAAGGGAATGGTTATCAGGGATTTATCCGATACTTCCTTTTCCGTGAAAAACAGCTTGTCCCGTGTGATCTTGTCACTCAGCAATTCCAGCCAATTCTGAGCCCGCATGATGCTGTCCATGGCAGTGGGGCTGAATCCTATGGCGTACATGCCGCCCACAATGGCGCCCATGCTGGTCCCAGCTATGTAGTCTATGGGGATGCCCGCCTCTTCCAGCACTTTAAGCACGCCTATGTGGGCAACGCCTTTGGCTCCGCCCCCGCTCAGCACCAGTCCCACTTTCTTGCGTGGCGATGCATAAAGTTGCCGCTGCTGCAGCGGCTCCTGCTCTAGCTGCTGCAGCGGCTCTTGCTCCGGTGCCAGCACCGGAGCAGCCTCGGCAAGAATACATGAACTTATGATAAGGGAAGCAAGAAGTACAAAGAAGCGCATAACTGCCTTTTTCCACAAAATTATCATTTTTTGGAAAAATTCCTACATTTGTAACTGCTATGATGTACAAAATTGGTGACGGCATTATTTCTCCTCTCGGTTCAACAACAGAAGAAAACTTTCAGGCAGTAAAGGCCGGTTATTCAGGCATAAGACAGTTCCCCGCAGGTTTCAGGGGTTTGTCGCATCCAATTCTGGCCGCACTCATTAGTCCCAGAGAGCTCGAAAACCTGGCTGCCCCATACGCGGGGGCACGTACCCACATGATGTCTAGGTACCGTCAGGCGATGTCTGCTGTTTTTGAATCTACCGTATCCAATACCTTACCCGAAATCTACAGGAACGAAATTTTACAGAGTCCCCGCATAGCATTTATTTTTTGCACTACCAAGGGAGATGTTGATTCATTCCACGAACTAAGCGATCATACCATCAATCCCAGGCTCTATCCCTGGCACGTGTCCCAGCAAATGATGAACGAATTGAATTTGCCCGGGAAACCCTACGTGGTTATGAATTCCACCTTGGCCGGTATGCAGGCCCAAATGGTAGCTGACCGGTTGTTATGCAAAGGCAGTCCTTATGATTTTGCAGTAATCATTGGGGTAGAGCTTATCAGTATGTTCACTGTTTTTCTTTTAAGTCAGGCTGGTCTTGTAAGCGATAAACCGGTACGGCCGTTTGATAAGGAAAGGGAGGGCACAAACCCGGGCGAATCTGCCTCCTGTGCCATATATGTAAGTGAAGAGCGGTTTGAGAAAGACAAAAAACGGCTGAACATGCCTTACATTATTAAATACAAAGGGGGTGCCCTCATGACCGATCTATGCAAAAGAGGCGACATTGACCCTAATAGAAATGCTATGCTACGTGCCATTCAAAAAGTGATGACCCGGGAAAATGCCAGGAACCTCTCTTTTATCAACGCGCAGGTGGTGGGTCTTGCCAACTTTTACAACATGACATCCATTGCCATTGAAGAGGCTGGTTTGCACAGGGTGCCTGTCAATTGTTTTGAGGGATACTTTGGACATAGTTCCGGGTCTACGAGCCTTATTAGCAGCATCCTTGGGGCTAGATCGCTGGAAGAGGGAATCATATTGCCCACCCTGGGTTTCAGAACCCCCGGGATTGATGGCCGGATCCAGATTGTTACTTCTGTCAAACCCTCGAACAAGAATAGTTTTCTCAACGTATCTGCCGGTTTTGGAGGAGTTAATGCCGTAACCCTATACACAAAAGAAAAGAATCATCATGCTCATTAAGTCGTTTTGCAGGATAACAAACCATACCATTATTTTGGACAGAGTCAGGTACCCCCAACTGGAAAAACACATGATGGGCAATCAGGTGGGCCAAGACCTGGATCGCATTTTCTCCTCTCTGAAAGTAGATTTTCCCCGTTATCAAACCATGGATGATTACAGAAAGCTCGGATTTATCACGGCTGAATTGCTTATGAGACACAACGGTTACGATCCTTCTGTGATCAAACCCGATATGGGGCTGTTCATTTACTCCCGCTCTGGTTGTCTGGGAGCCGATTACAACCTGGTACGCGTGATGGAAGGACTTTACGCAGACGACCAGGCATATAAAGGTTCCATACCCAATGCCGTATGCGCTGATATTACCTTAAGGCACAACATACAGGGCGAAATGGGAATATTTCTTTCAGACGGATTTATATACGAGCAATTTTTCAGGACATGTTTTGGCACTCTAGAGACCGAGCCCGGGTTGAATACTTTATTGGCAGGATATTTGGAGTGTTACGGAGGGTATGCATCATCGCTTCTTTGCCTGCTCACACGTTCACCCAAGCATCCGCCTATGGATTATGACCTGAGGGAAGAGCGCTTTTGCATAGATATGCTACGGATATATTGACAGGAACGACCGGTGCACCGGCAGTTTGTGCAGAAGATTGGTTGTGGGGAAGAGTGGTTTGCCCCGGTGGAGAAAGGTCGCTGTTGCTTACATGTGTAACAAAAAGAAATTAGACGTGATAGGAGATTTCCCAGAACATTTAAGACCTTATACAGATGAACAAATACCTGCAGCCATGCATCGTATTGCAGGGCACCGGTATTTTCCTGACGTGGCAGCAATGATCTTTCCCGGGATTTCACCAGAGGAAGCCATAAGGAAGGTGTTGGAAGTGAAGACCGTTTATCAGTTCCAGATGGAGTGGATGTACGCGTTCAACAATCGTGTGATTGAGTCCACCATGGAAAGCTTCACATACGATTTCAGCCCCGGGATCAGACCTGATAAGGGCTACCTGTACATTTCCAACCACAGGGATATTATACTGGACACATCTTTGCTGCAAATGGCCTTTGTATACCAGGGACTGCCCACCAGCATGATCACTTACGGGGACAACCTTATAGTTAACCAACTGGCAGATGATCTTGCAAGGTCCAACAAAATGTTCAAGGTAGTCAGAAAGGGCAATAAACGCGAATTGTTCAAGAACTCGGCCCTGTTGAGTGAATTTTTACGCAGTTGCATACGCCAGGGCAATTCCTGCTGGATAGCCCAACGCAACGGCCGGACAAAAGACGGCCTGGACAAAACAGCCTCGGCACTGGTCAAAATGATGGGAATGAGCGGGATGCGTGCTTCGGGTGACAGCATAGCTGCTGGAGGAGCGATTGCTGCGGGTGATGCAATTGCGGCTGGAAGAACGTTTGCTGCGGGTGATGCAATTGCGGCTGGAAGAACGTTTGCTGCGGGTGACAGGCTGAAGGACCTTGTAGAAAATTACGCCTCCCTGAACATTGTGCCCGTGGCCATTTCCTACGAATACGAGCCGTGCGATTTCCTCAAAACAAAGGAACTGCTGGCTGCACATAATGCCCCCGGTGACAAGCCTTACGAAAAAGATGAAGACGAAGACCTGAACAGCATTATTACCGGAATTACCCAGTGGAAGGGCAACGTACATATACACGTGTGCGATCCCCTAACACGCGAAGAACTTCAAGCATGTGCTGAATGCCCCGGGCACAGCAGCGGCCTCGGACACGGTCCCGGCGAAAGGATACAGAGCGGAGACCAACGGATGAAAAGCAGCGGCACCGGACGACATGGCACTCAGGACTTTAACGCTTTTGCTGCAAACCTCTGCGCATTGATTGACAACAAGATACGACAAGGCTACAAATGCTTTCCATCCAACTACATAGCCTACGATTTATTACATGGCACATCCACTCACAAAGAACAATATACTGATCAGGATAAAGCTGCTTTCCTCAAGCGCCTGGAATCGTTGCCCGAAATGGTTTTTGGGAGTAATAGCGATAAATTGTTACCAGAAGTTTTAAAGGCAGCACAACATATTTTTCTGAAAATTTACGCCAACCCAAGGAGTGCCGCGCATTCTTGATGTATTAAGCTGTATGATAGATGGTTAACAAAAGAGCTCTCCCGGAGAGCTCTTTTGTTATATTGCAGATAGTCAGTAGGATGAATGAAGAGTGCGCGGCAGTCGGATTCCCGGCCGCTCCGATAAGTGAACCGCCGAAACATCTGTCTGGCGGATAATTTTTGCAGCATTATCAGCGGTGACACCCTTGCCGGCCATAATGGTGATGCGCCCGGCTGCCCTTTCCACCAGCTGTTTGAGCATGGGGATTCCGGCCTCGGCATTGGACGCCTGACCCGAGGTCAAAATGGCGCTGAAGCCCAGGTTAATGATTTGTTCCAGTGCTCCGAAGGGATCGAGGCATTCATCAAATGCCCGGTGGAAGACCAAAGTCATATGCCCAAGCCCGGTGTCGGCTGTGCCGGAGCTGGTGGCTGCGGCAGTTGTGGGCGTTGTGTTAGGGCCGTTGGCGGCATGGATCATGCGGCTGAGGGCGGGGAGGTCGGGGTGGCCTTCGGGGGTGAGTGCTCCAATAACCACGCCACGCACACCAATCTGGCGGCACAGGCGGATGGATTCGCACATCGCTTCTACCTCGGCGTAAGAGTAACAAAAATTGCCGGGGCGGCACCTGATAAGGACGTGTGTGCGGTCCAGAAATTCTTCAAGGGAGTAAGCCGAGGTTTGGAATTGCAGGTCCGCTGCAATATTTGAAGATGAACCGGGTTCCTGCTGGATGGGTTGAAGAGTATTGGTGCTTAAAGAGTTGCCGGAATGCTGCCGGATTGGTGGGAGGGAGTCTGGGTGATGCTGGATGAGTTGGAAGGTGCCGGGGTGCAGGAGGTTGAGCCAGGTAGGGGTGAGGCCTCCGCAGGAGAGGTCGGAGCAAATTTCCAGGCGCTGGGCGCCAGCCCGGAGCATGGCAAGGGCACTATCGAGGCTGGTGCAGCAAACTTCTAAAAGGACCATACTGTGTTGTTTTGAACATCAAAGTTAGAAAAAAAAGACTTTTTTTGCAGTTGTTAAATTTATGGCTAATTTTGCAGCCCCTGATTCGTTAGCTCAGTAGGTAGAGCACAACACTTTTAATGTTGGGGTCCTGGGTTCGAGCCCCAGACGGATCACGAAAAATGGCTGGTCATATTTTGATCAGCCTTTTTTGTGCCTCGCTAACTTATTTTGGTGCTGCGGAGCAGCGCCTTTTATATGCGCCAAAGTTTTTTGGCGCACCTCCTTGAAGACCACCGGGCAGTTCTTAGAGCATTGGTGCTTCCAGATGAACCACCTACGAATGCCGCGCACTTTTGATGCATTGAACTATACCACAAATGGTTAACAAAAGAGCTCTCTGGGGGAGCTGTTTTGTTATAATACTGAAAGCCAGCAGGATGAATCAACAGTGCGCGGCAGTCTATTTTGTTTACCTTGTAAGTAGCATAGAAACAGGATAATAGGAGTGAACATTTTGCAATACGACAGGATTTGGTCGGAAACGTTTAAGTATGAATATTATTTTGTAAGGGTTTTGGATTGATTTTATGATAAACCGACTGGAAAGACAATTTACTGAAAATAAAAATGATAGAACGTAAGTGTAATTAAATTTTGCAAAAACGTTGATATTATTTATCTTGCAGTACTAATCTTTGCGTTTATGAAACCGGAAGAACAGTATTTGCGACAAACTGTAAGTGAAACCGCCGAGGAGCATTTTTTGCGAGGGGTTTATTATTACGACAAGGGACTGGACGCGAAGGATGCTGATCAAGACGGTGCCAATGCTTCTTTTACCGAGGCCTTTGAGTGCTTCCTTAAAGCTGCAGAAATGGGGAACCTACACGCCCAGAACCAGGTTGGGATTTGCTATGAATTTGGTCTGGGTGTTGAACAAAATTGTGAAAAAGCCATAGAATGGTACACCAAGGCAGCTAATAAAGGGTGTGCAAGGGCTCAAAACAATCTTGGATGTTGTTATTCCAGTGGTGAAGGCGTCGAGCAGGATATGCGCGAAGCCTTTGAGTGGTGCAGGAAGGCGGCAAAACAGGGGAACGCCCGCGCGCAATACAACCTCGGAATATGTTATGATGCTGGAATCGGGGTGGAGAAGGATGCCGAGCAGGCGGTTTTCTGGTTTAAAAAGTCGGCCGAGCAGGGGTTTGCGCGGACAAGGAAACAATCCGGGTTCATTTTTGAGCTGGGTTGCTGCGTGCAAAAGGATCCGCATCAGGCCTTTGAATGGTTTTTGAAATCGGCCGAGATGGGGAATGCCCACGCCCAGAAGAACCTCGGCGATTGTTATCGTCGTGGCACGGGCACCGGGCAAAATTACCGTAAGGCATTCCAGTGGTATAGCAAAGCCGCGTCCCAGGGGCATGTAGATGCACAGGTAGAGTTGGGGGACCGTTTCTATTACGGGCAGGGAGTGATTCAGGATTTCGACCAGGCATTTTTCTGGTACAGGAAAGCCTCGGAAAAGGGGGACATGCGGGCCGAGAACCGTGTAGCGTACTGTTACAAAAACGGTTACGGGGTAGAACAGGATGAAGATACGGCCATGAAGTGGTACCTGAAAGCCGCCAAGCAGGGCGACGAAGATGCGCTGCTGGCAGTGGAACTGCAATGCCAGCTGCAGAGGAAGAGAAGTTTGTAGGGAGTGCCGAGAAGAGGGGGGCGAGGAGGGGGGACGGAGGGGCGGCGAAGGGACGAAGAGGCGGCGAAGGGCGGAGGGACGGAGAGGCGGCGAAGGGACGAAGGGACGGAGAGGCGGTGAAGGGCGAAGGGACGGAGAGGCGATGAGGGGCGAGGGGCGGAGGAGCGGTTGACTGCCGCGCACTCTTGATGTATTTGCCTGTAAATGTGATGAATAACAAAAGAGCTCTCCCAGAGAGCTCTTTTGTTAAGTAGCAGATAATCAACGTGATGAATCAAGCGTTCGCGGCAGTAACTCTGCGAACATAATTCTGACTTACATACAAAACAGAAGAAATTTGCCTTATGGATACTCCAGAAATCTTTTTTAAGTTTATGATTAGCCTGTCTATTTGATCCGGAGTCAAATTGTGGGGTGATTTACCATTAAGCAATTCTTTAGTATAATTTAAAACCATCTCGTCGCTCAGGAATTTTCCACGTGACTTGTTGGTGATCTTTGGTGGTTGATTAGGAATTATTGCGGCTGTTCGATAAAAGTCGCTACTGTTGCCGAATGCATTACGTATCAGGCTCGGGTCAACCTCAATAAATTTTTCCAGTCTGGTAGTACCAAAATAAAAATTATATGAAGACCAGAAATAGTTTCGTGGGTGGGAGCAGAGTCCTTGAACGTAGGGGTTGCGAAGGATATACAATGCAGTATCCAGCTGATTTTGAAGTGAATATTTTGAGTAGCTTATGAATGGACGTCTGAATATACTTCCTTTTTGACGGTTACGTCTATTGTACCAAAAAGAGTAGTTGTGTAACACACACTGCATTAAAAGAGACAACATAGATGTCTTAATTAGCAAATGTATATGTGTGTGCATCAGGCAGAACGCATAGATTTTGCTGTTATATTTATTTAGGTACTTATGTAAAATGATTAAGAACTGAATTCGTTCAATATCATCAGCAAAAATAATATTCTGAAAATTTGAATTCAGAATAACATGAAAGCAACCAGATTGTTCACGGATAATTCTAATTCGCACGCCTCGTCCCATCGCCACAATATTTAGATATTTGTTACTAAGATATAAAAAAATTAGACTGCCGCGCACTCTTGATGTATTGGCCTGTAAATGTGATGAATAACAAAAGGGCTCTCCCAGAGAGCACTTTTGTTAAGTAGCAGATAATCAACGCAATGAATCAAGAGTGCGCGGCAGTCTACCGCCCCCTACGCAGACGCAGGCTATTGAGCACGACGGATATGGAGCTGAAAGCCATGGCGGCGCTGGCCCACATTGGGTTCAGCAACAGGCCGTTGACCGGATACAGGATGCCGGCGGCAATGGGTATCCCAATAATGTTGTAGATGAATGCCCAGAAGAGGTTTTGGCGGATGATCCGGACCGTACGGCGCGAGAGATCAATGGCTTTGGGCAGCAGTAACAGGTCCGAGGTGGTCAGGGTCACCATGGCCACATCCATTGCAATATCGGTGCCCTTGCCCATCGCAATACTCACATCGGCTCGGGCAAGTGCCTGAGAATCATTGATTCCATCGCCTACCATGGCCACGTATTTTCCCTGAGCCTGCAGCCCCCGGATGTAGTCCTCCTTCTCCTGAGGCAGTACGCCCGATGCAACGTGCTGAATACCAAGAGCCGAGGCGATAGAGGCCGAGGTTTTCGCGGAATCCCCTGTGAGCATATGCACCTCGATCTTCATTTTGTGTAGAAGGTCAAGTGCCTGAGGTGTAGTGTCTTTTATAGGGTCCGATAGGGCAGCCACGGCCAGGATCTGCGTTTGATCGGCATAAAAGATAACACCCTTGCCAGCCTCCTGCCAGCCAGTGGCCATGCGCAGCACCTCTTCGGATTGTTGCGTGGGGGCCGTGACTGGAACGTGGCTCGTAGCAGGCGCTGCAGTGGGGGCCGTGATTGGAACGTGGCTCGTAGCAGGCGCTGCAGTGGGGGCCGTGACTGGAACGTGGATCGTAGCAGGCGCTGCAGTGGGGGCCGTGACTGGAACGTGGATCGTGGCAGCAGCAGCATAACCAGAAGCAGCAGCGGAAACAGAAGCAGCAGAACCAGTAGTAGCGGCAGATAAGGTGGTTCTTTCTATTGGATCGGTAACAAACTGCAGGTTGCCGGAGCGGTATTTTTGTCCGGCGTATGTAAACTCGATGCCTTTGCCCGGTATGCTTTCAAAATGGTCCAGATTCACAGGCTGTATGTTGTCTTTGAACAGGTGGTCCACCAGGGCATGTGCCAGGGGATGCTCGGATTTCATCTCGGCCGAAAGAAAAATGGACAATTCTGTTTCGGTCGGTTTTTTTGTCCAAAAAATTGTCTCGACCGCGGGCTTGCCTTTTGTCAGCGTTCCGGTTTTGTCCAGGACAACGCAGTTGACTTTACCCATATTTTCGAGTGCAAATGCGTCTTTGATCAGGATATGATTTTGTGCGCCTTTGCCCATCCCAACCATCAGGGCTGTGGGGGTAGCAAGCCCAAGTGCACAGGGGCAGGCAATTACGAGGACCGTGACGGCGGCTAACAGTGCCATGGGGAAGTGGGAGGTCCCGCCGATTAGCAGCCAGAGAACAAAAGTCAGCACCGAAAAGCCCATCACAACCGGTACAAAAATGGCGCTAACTTTGTCGGCGATCTTTTGAACGGGTGCCTTACTGCCCTGGGCCTCACGCACCATCCGCACAATTTGCGCGAGGATGGTCCCGCTCCCAACCTGGGAAGCCTTGATGGTGAGGGATCCGCGCTGGTTGATGGTACCGGCAAGGACTTTGTCGCCGGATTTTTTTTCTACAGGCAGGGGCTCGCCACTGATCATACTTTCATCGACGTACGAAAGTCCCTCATTGACAACGCCATCCACAGGTATGCGTTCTCCGGGCCGCACCACTATCAGGTCGCCTATCTGCAGCTGAGCAATAGGAACTTCCTTCTCAATCAACGGCAAAGATATATTCAATGCCGAATTTGGGGCCACAGTAGTAGCAGTGAGGCAGGCGGCAGCAGAAGTAGCAGCCGCAGGTGGAGTCGCAGTAGCAGGGGCTGCAGCCGCGGCAACCGCGGTGGGGCAGGCAGTGGGGGCGGGGGTGTCGGTGCTTGTGAGGATGCGTGCGGTTTTAGGCTGGAGGCCCATAAGACTGCGGATGGCCGAGCCGGTGGTGTTTTTTGCGCGCTCTTCCAAAAGTTTGCCCAGAAGCACAAACGCCAGGATCATGCCGGCGGCCTCGTAGTAGACGTGAACCTCAATGCCTCGGCTTTCCAAAACGCTGGGGAATAAGGTGTTGAACAAGCTGAAAAGAAATGCGACGATGGTACTCAGGCTCACGAGCGTGTCCATGTTGGCGGTGCGTTTTCGCAAAAGACGCCAGGCGCGGATGTAAAAATCCCTGCCCGAGTAAAACATGATGGGAATGACCAGGGCGAGCATAATCCAATTGCCTGGTTTCCAATGCATAAAGCCCATCGCAATGATCATGAGCGGAACGGCAAATATCCAGGCAAAGATCACTTTGGTTCTCAGCTTTTTATATTGTTTGCGCTGCGCCTCGGCCTGCCGCTCCTCAACATGCTCGTCAGGGATGATAAGGCGGTAGCCTATAGACTGCACCTGCGCCTGGATTTTGATGGGGGTCAATTTGTCCGGATCGTATTCTACCAGCAACGCGTTGGCTGCCAGATTGACAGAGGCAGATTTCACTCCGGGTAGCCCCTGCACCGTTTTCTCTACGCTCATTGCGCAACCGGCGCAGCTCATATCTAATACGGGAAATGTATCTTTTATCATTTTTGTCCTTTTTCAAAATGTTTGTCCTGCCGGACATTTTTTGTCCTGCCGGGACAAGTTAATATTTAATTGTGTATAGGTCAATTTTTATGCCACGTGAAAATGGCTGCAAAGACCCTATCGGTGACATAAAGCTGGCTGTGGCAGGTTGCATTAAGCTGTCACAGATATATTGGTTACAGAGCAAAGAATTCTGCCGAACTCAAACTCATACCTACCGAAAACAAACTCAAACCGACCGTTTATGAAGTCATGTGCTCTTTCTATTGAATACACATTGTAATAACGGGAAAAATTACTATTTTTGAGGCACCTAAAAATAGATTGAAAAAACTAGTCCTCTGTTTAAGAGATTCGTTTATTTCTGACAAGGAATAACTGTATAAATCCTTGAATACTACTTGCTTAACCCGCAAAATATAGGGGCTGGCAAGCCTCTTTCCGATAGTAGTATTTCATCTTCTTCTCACAAGTTTTTTCAACTGCATAACCAGCCGTCACAACCTCACCATCCATATATTTATCTGCTGCATTTTTACCTTGCTCCCCGCCTCTTGCTTCATTGGTGTTTTTTACGTAAATTTGTCCTCCCTTTGGCTAAACCCATAGCCGGAAAAGACCTGATGAAGAACCCTCATTATTATTGGTATGTAGCTGTTACATACCGTAAAGAAAGAATAATCAAGGAGGAATTGGACAAAATGAACATCAAAAATTTTGTCCCGTTCCGGGAAACGGTGGTAGAAAGAAACGGCAAAAAGATCAAACTTTCCAAGCTCGTAATTCCCGGATACGTTTTTATTTATTCAGACAGGCAACAGAGCATCGAGCTCACGCAGAAGCTGAATTTCAGCATGCGATATCTAAAGGACCCCAAAACTTACCAGCCGGTCATCGTTCCGGAAAAGCAAATGCAGGATTTCATTTTCCTGCTCACTTTCCCTGAAGAGCAGACAGAACTGGTGCCCTGCAACTTCAAACGCGGAGACAGGGTTCGTATAATCAAAGGCGATTTTGCCGGCATCGAGGGAGAACTCATCCGCATGAAAGGCCACAAACGGGTGGTGGTGCGACTGGAAGGAGTCGTAGCCGTGGCGACCACTTACGTTCCTGCCTCGTTTTTGGAGCGGGTTGAAGCACCGGAACATCAGGAAGCCTAAGGTCACACCTGACAGCAACACCTGGCAGCAACACCTGGCAGCAACACCTGGCAGCAACACCTGGCAGCCCCTTCTTACAGCCCTACCAAATGACCATGTCCAATCAAAAATTCTTTGGCACAATGTTCATATCTCAATTAAAATCCCTGTTGAAAAGCATCGGCCAGTTGCCGCTGGAAACGGCCTGTCCGCTGCAATTGGCCTACATTTGTTTTGGCTACAGGCATCTTTTGAGTCTGTCTTACACCTCGCCCCGGATCACCAGTGTTTTAGGGGAAGAGGCCCGGGCCGAGGCCGTTATCACCCGGATGCATCACATCATTGATATGTTGGCCGCCAGTCTGGACCAGGAAATGAGCGCCGGTGACCGGGCACGCGCCATTGTATATTTGCTGCAAACCCTCACGTTTCAATATTGTCCCTGGCACATGGAGGTCGCTTTAAACGCAATGGATGAGTTTCTGCAACCGCAGGAGAGCAGCGCAGCAGAAGGTAGTGCACATCTGCCTCTGAGCAGTAGCGCCACTGACCCCTCTGCAGATTTGTGCAAGATCCTGTGCCATCACTATTATTTCAGATCCGATGAAAATTCGCGCAGGCAGGCCGAAACTATTCTGGACAGCTGGATCTCGGATTTGAAAACAGAAAACCAACAAAGTTCTGGGGCAGGCAAAGAGGGCAACCGAATTTTCCCCCAAAGCGCAGATGGCAGCTGGACCCTGCCCCTAGACCAGGCACTGGAGCGCATAGATGCACTGGTAATGTATTCAGACATGGTGGATGAGCAACGTTATGAAAAAAAGCTCCACAGAATTCTTGAGCATTATGCTCAGGATCTGCAAATAAGCAAAAAGGTTCGTTTCCTGAGCATCATGTCCCAGGCGGGAGGACTTTACCTGTACCGCAAACAGATGGAGCAGATCATTGACCATATACTGCAGGGGGATTTTTCTTTAGAGGCAGACATTACCTCGCAGTGCAAGGAACAGGACTTACTGCTGACTATCCGCTTTTATGCGCTGGCGTTGCGTTTGGAGCATTTTGACGATGCCTGCACCGCCCAGCCCGAAAGCGGCAACTAAGCACCTGATCGCTCCACCGCATCGCTCCACTGCAGCCACACCACACCCAAAAAAAATTAAATAATTGTTTTATGGAACAACAAGAAAAGAAAGGTTTCCGAAAGTTAGAGAAACGGATTTTAAAGCACTTGGGTTTCTACCGGTCCAACTACCTGAAATATTGGGTGATTGCATCTATTGACGTCATCATTTCTGCGGTCTGTTCGGTTTTGATCTTTTTTATTTACACTCCTATAGTAGGGCCTTTCTCACGTCGCAACGTGCTTATTGTGGCGCTCCTGGCTGCAGTCATAAACATGATGACGTTTTACCTGTTCAAGACCTACCGCAACATCATCCGTTACACAACCGTCAAAGGGCTGCTGCCCCTGGGTTACTCGGTAGCGGTCAAATCTGTTGTCCTTACCCTTGTACTTTACTTTGCAGGCTTCCTGTCCCCGGGCATTGAATTTCGATTCCTCCTTATAGATATGCTGTTCACTTTTGTTGCGCTGCTTTCCATACGCGTTATGATGATCATAGCCTATGACATGGTTAACGAAAAGTTTAACGTCAATTCCGAGCGTGTCCTGATTTACGGAATCGATGAAAAAGCTGCCTCAATACTCATACGCCTGCACAAAAGCCCACACTACCGCCCCATCGGTTTTTTGGTCCACGACCACAATTCAAAATCGTACCGTTTGAACGACATGAGGGTCTACCATTTCCAGACACAAGGGGAAGTACGAAAATTGGTAGACAAACTGGGTGTGAAAGCCATCCTGTTTCCAAGCTACAAGGGGATTCATATAGAGAAAAACCGGCTCATCCAATATTGCACCCTTGAAAAGATCAACATCATGATGGTCCCGCCCATAGATGAGCTGGGAAGCAAAGACACCATCAAACTTAACATACGCCCCATAGCCATAGAAGACATCCTGGGCCGGGAAGAAATTACCATCAATATGGAAGGGGTCGGCGACTGTTTCCGCGACAAAACAATCTTCGTATCCGGAGCCGCCGGATCCATTGGCAGTGAGTTCTGCCGGCAGGTGGCCGGTCTGAATGTGGTCAAGCAACTAATCCTTATGGATATGGCCGAGACGCCCATGCACTACCTGCGGCTGGAACTGGAAGAAAAATATCCCAATCTGGATTTTGTGCCCATCATTGGCGATGTCCGCAACAAAGCATCCATCAATGATCTGCTGGCCACCTACAAACCCCAGATCGTATTCCACGCGGCCGCCTACAAGCATGTACCGCTCATGGAAGAAAATCCGTGCGAAGCCGTATGTGTGAACGTAGAAGGCACCCGCATCATGGCCGATGCAGCCGTGGCCCACGGGGTGGAAAAGTTCATCTTCCTTTCCTCTGACAAAGCCGTCAATCCCACCAACATTATGGGAGCCACCAAGCGATTTGCCGAGATGTACGTCCAGAGCCTCGGCCTGGCCATTGCCAGCGGGAAGGTTCAAGGAACAACGCAATTTGTGACCACCCGCTTTGGGAACGTCCTGGGCTCCAACGGATCTGTCATTCCGCGGTTCCGCCAGCAAATCAAGAACGGCGGACCACTTACCCTTACGCACAAAGATATCACCCGGTTTTTTATGAGCATCCCCGAGGCCTGCCGCCTGATCATGGAAGCGGCCACCATCAGCACCAACAACGAAATCATGGTCTTTGACATGGGCGACCCGGTGCTTATACAAGACCTGGCCGAGCGCATGATTCACCTGGCCGGATATATGCCGTATGAAGAAATTGATATTAAGGAAGTGGGCCTGCGTCCCGGGGAGAAACTGTACGAAGAGGTGCTCAGTACAGAGGAAAATTCCACACCTACAGTGCATCCAAAGATCCGGGTGGCTTGTGTACGTAAAAACAATTACGAGGAACTCAGAGAGGCCTTGCAGCAGATCAGCCGCAGGGCGTGGGAGCTGGATGTGCCGGCTACCGTGCAGCAGCTCAAGAAATGGGTGCCGGAGTTCAAAAGTCATAATTCTCAATTTGAAAAGTATGATATTGAATAAGTTTAGTAAGTATGACTTTTGAATTTAGGGTGATAAAAAGTGTTGCAGTCTTACTCATTTCCTTGTGTTTTAGCAGCTGTGCAGCACTTACAGAATCCCAGATCAAGTCCGTGAACAAGTTGGCAGTGAGTGGGGATAGTGTGGCGACAGCACCCAGTGTCATGTTCCGGGAGCTGGCCGCCATCCGTACCGAGCGCGGCCTTTTTTACGCTGCTTCCCTGACAGGGGCCGATGTTCGTTTTGCCGAGCTGAACGCCCTGGCAGCCGCTGCCCGGGAGGACGAACAACTGGCGGCCCGCACCGATGTGTGCGTAGATGTACTGAACAGTTACCTGCGCGCCCTGCGCAGCATCAGCAACACGGCCCGCTGGAAACAGATAGGGACCGAGATGCGCAGCCTGGGCAACAACCTGGACTCGGTCATACTGCGCTTTAACCAGCTGGACTGGGTAGATTTGGAATTGCCGCAGGGCGTGGCCAAACTTTCCGGGAAATTTGCCGGGTACCTGAGCGAAAATTACATGAGAAACCGCCAGGCGCGGGCTGTGCGCCAATTTGTAACCGAAGGCGATACACTCATTGCCGTTTGTACCGATGCCCTGGTGCAGCTGCTACGTAAACAACAGGTGCAGGAATTGATTGACAACGAAGAAACGGGCCTGCGCAACAACTACCTGGTCTACCTGCACCGGGTGGAAGCCCTGGGGCAATTGCCCTCCCTGGATAACGACCGGTACTATCTTAAGCTGATGAGGAACCTGGAAGACGCCAAAACCATCCGGGACAAGTGTGTGAGCGGGTTGCGCAGCCTAAAAAGCGCCCACCACAAACTCCTCACAGAACTGGACCAACGCAAACGACTGGATTATTGGAATGAAGAAATCACAGAACTCAATACCCTGGCAGCGCAATTGAACGCCCTGCTCAAAGAACTGAACGTGTATGAGACAAAAGAATAATCAGGAAGAACGTACTTTGGCAGAAATTCAGGAAGCCATCGCCCGGGTGGACCAACAGCGGATGGATCCCACGCTGGGCGTAAAAGAACGCGGGCTACTGGAACTATCGGCTCTGGCCCTTAGGGATGCCGAACGGCTGGCTATTGCCCGGCTCCAGGAAAAAGTGTACAAAGACATGGAACTGGCGACTGCCCGGCTGAACCAATTGTCCAAACGCATCCGCAGTCGTGTCACCCGCATGAACAAAGCCCCCAAGGCCCTGGACGTCATAGAATCGGTGATCAAAGAGGTGGTAAAGATCCTGGTGGCGGTGGGGCGGTGGTGACGTCCCGGAGTGCTGAAGCTGTGAGGTGGAGAAACAGAAGCTGATGGTTGCGGATTGGCGGTAATAGAAAGAATAGCAAGCAGATTAATTGCATATATTTACATGATATTACAAATACAAGAAATATAAATAATAACGTTTTTCTTATGAGAGTTTTAAGAACCATAGTGAGTACGGCGGTATTGCTGTTGGTGGCGTTGGTAGCTTACGGGCAGCTGAGCGACCAACAGGTCATTAGTGAAGTCCGCCGCCTGCAGGCTACCGGGGCCTCGCAGCAACAGATCCTTACAGAACTGGCAGCCAAAGGGGTGACCCGGGAACAGGCCGAGCGGATCTATGCGGAATATACCGCAGGGGGTGCCACGGAGAGCGGACAGGTAGTGAGTACGGAAAGTCGCACCCGGGAAGTCTCGGAACCTATGGAACAGGAAGTTATTGTAGTGCAGGAAACGCCTTCGCGCGGCCCCACATCGGTTTTCGGCAAAGACCTGTTTGCCTCCAAAAACCTGACCTTCCAGCCTAACATCAATATGCCCACACCGGAGAATTACGAGCTGGGGGCGGGAGACGAAGTGATCGTGGACATCTGGGGGAACAGCGAACTGACCGTGCGCCAGACCATCAGTCCCGACGGGTACATCCACGTACCCAACATAGGTCCCGTGTACCTGAACGGCCTGGACGTGAAGGCGGCCTCGGCAAAACTCAAAACGGCCTTTGGCCGGATCTATTCCGATTTGCGGTCGGGCAACCCGCGGACCTTCATGAGAATGTCGCTGGGGAACATCCGCAGCATCAAGGTCAACATCATGGGCGAGGTGGTGCTACCGGGCACCTATACGCTCAGCTCCTTTGCCTCGGTTTTTCACGCGCTGTATTCGGCCGGGGGGATCAACGACATAGGGAGTTTGCGCGACATCAAGGTGTACCGCAAAGGACAATTGGAAAAGCATATAGACGTGTACGATTACCTGCTGCGCGGGGATGGCAGTGGGGATATTATTCTGAAAGAGAACGACATCATTAAGGTGGAACCCTACCAAAAAAGGGTACAGATCACCGGGCAGGTCAAACGCCCCATGACCTATGAAATGCTGCCGGACGAGCCTCTGGAACAGCTTATAACGTATGCCGGGGGATTTGAAAGCGATGCCTACAAACGGAACGTGCAACTGACCCGCCGGGGAGAGACCGAACGCAAAGTCTATACCGTGGAAATGATGCAATACCCATCCTTTGGATTGCAGGACGGGGATGTGGTTACTGTGGGCAGCATCCTGGAACGGTACGAGAACCGCGTGGAAATATCGGGAGCGGTATTCCGCCCGGGAGCCTACGCGCTGGACCAACGGGTTCGCACCCTGAAAGACCTGGTAACCATTGCCGAGGGGCCCACGGAAGATGCCTTCCTGGGCCGGGCCATCCTGAACCGGGAAAATCCCGACCTCTCCCTCACCGTGGAATCCATAGACCTGGGGAAATTACTGGCGGGAGAAATTCCGGATATTGTGCTTAAACGCAACGACAGCCTGTACGTCATGTCCGAAGACGCCCTGCGCCAGGACTACACCGTAACCCTGGAAGGGGAAGTCATGAACCCGGGAACGTTCCCTTATGCCCAGAACATGAGCATAGAAGACCTGATCATCACCGGGGGCGGCTTGCTGGAATCGGCCTCACTCATGAAAGTGGATGTGGCCCGGCGCAGCCGGGATCCGCTGGCAACACAGGAGTCCCGTGAAATGAGCGAAATCTACACCTTTTCCATTGAAAACGGGCTGATCATTGGTGGGGAGAAGGATTTTGTATTGTATCCGTACGATATCGTAGCCGTACGGAAATCCCCCGGGTACGTGGAACAGGAACGCATTACCCTGCAGGGAGAAGTGGTTTTTCCGGGTACTTATTCCAGGAAGAGTCAAAACGAACGGCTGTCGTCTTTTATCCAAAGGGCAGGAGGGGTAACTTCTTTCGCCTACACAAAAGGGGCCACCCTTATTCGGCAGATGGATGAACGGGAACGTGCCATGCGGGAAGAGGCATTGCGCCTGAGCACGCACGACGGAAGGGATTCCATCATCATAGACAGTATTGACATCACCCGTTATACGTACCAGATAGGTATAGACCTGGAAAAGATCCTGGCCAGCCCCGGCAGGAGCGGGGATGTGGTCATGCGGGCCGGGGATGTGGTACACATTCCCGTACTGAACAACGTAGTCAAGATTTCGGGAGGGGTCATGTATCCCAACGCTGTGGCATATCGTGAAAACATGTCCCTGGGAGATTACATAGACAATGCCGGGGGCTATGCCCACCGGGCCCGGCGCAGCAAGGTGTATGTCGTCTATATGAACCATACTGTTTCCAAAGGACGCGGTTCCCGCATAGAACCGGGATGTGAGATCATCGTACCGGTGAAACCTGAAAGTACCGGAGCTTCCTGGGGCGATGTCATAGGTGTAACCACTTCGGTTTTGTCGGTCATTTCATTGACCGTGGCAACCTTGATCAATGTTACCCGAATTAACCCCAGTAATTAAGACCGGCATGGAAGAGAAAATACAGAACCAACAACCAGTGGAAGAAGATACCATTGACCTGGTAGAAATCTTGCAGAAAATTTGGGCCAAACGGAAATTCATACTCATTGTAACGGGTGTGGCCATGGCCCTGGGATTGGTGGTGGCATTGCTCACCCCCAACCAATACACCGCCAGCTGTACGCTGGTGCCCCAGACAGGAGAACGCAGGACCGGCAGCAGTTTGAGCGGCTTGGCTGCCATGGCCGGCATCAGCCTGGGAGACATGACCTCGGGCGAGGTGCTTTCCCCAAATGTCTATCCCAACATCATCAAAAACGTATCTTTCCAGAAGGAATTGCTCCATGCCCGCTACACGTTCCCCGATGTTCCCGAACCCATCACGTATTACAACTATGCCACCGATAAACAATCCCGGAAATTCAACCTGCTCGGAGCCATCAAGAAATATACCATCGGGTTGCCGGGGGTTATTATTGGGGCTATCAGGGGAGAGCCGGAAGACACTCCCGGAACTGGCACAGCGGCTGACAGTATCCCCCGATTAACGTATAAAGAACAGAAGGTCCTGGAAGATCTGTATGAATCGTTTTCCCTGAACTTGAATGAAAAAGAAGGGTATGTGCAATTGTCCACAACGTTGCGGGACCCCTACCTGGCCGCACAGATAACGCTTAAAGCACAGCAGTTACTCCAACAATACCTGACCGAGTTCAAATTGCAAAAGGTCCGTGCCAATCTGGAATATGTAGAAGCCAACTTCCAGGAAGCCCGGCAAAACTTTGAAGCCAAGCAGGAAGAACTGGCCCGCTTCCGCGATGCCAACGTCAACCTGACCTCGGCCATGGCCCGCACCCGGGAAGAAAAACTCCAGTCCGAATACACCCTCTTATTAGGCGTCTACACAGAACTGGCCAAACAAAAAGAACAGGCCAAGATCGCTGTCACCGAAACCACACCAATCTTAACAGTTATTGAACCGGTAGTAGTGCCTGTAGAAAAATCAGCACCCTACCGTGCCCTAATGCTGATTATCTATACTTTTCTAGGATTAATTGTTGGGGTGGGATGGGTGATGGGGGTGCCTTTTGTGAAGGAAATAATTAATAAAATAAAAATTCAAGGTTAGTTATTGTGATGACTATTAGATGTCTATACCATATTTGCTAAATTATTGAATATGGTATTTTTTTCACTAGTGGCCAAATAAATTTTTGATTGGTCGTTATAAGTTGTTAATATATAATTAATTATAAGCAAAAGTATTCGGTGTCGATTTGAATTGAT